>OIXR01000074.1_pt1 | contig 95765 bp, 108 predicted proteins | sample 1587831 | NCBI WGS metagenome assembly OIXR01 (sample SAMN03283263) | human gut metagenome | biome: human-associated habitat; material: feces | host: Homo sapiens | place: USA | collected 2013
GATTTGTTCAAAATGTGAGCAAAATTCCACCGCTGCGTTTTCGGTTGCTTATTTAATTTTTATCATATACTGAAAGACTATAGTTGGCCAACTTACAACTTAAAATTCATACTTCATCACGCGATATGAATATTTATCTGCTTCATATTCAAAGGACTGAATCAGTTTTCCATCTTTATCATACTCTCCAAATGTCTTACTCATTCCACTACTAAACGGAATATTCCCCCCTAAATGCTGCACACTGCTTACGATTGCCGAATAAGGCAAACTAAATTGCTGTGCAAGTTTATAAGTCCTTGTCTTCTCATCTACAAGAAATTTTGAGTAATAGGAAGTTCCACTTTTAAAGTTTCCTACGTTCGGATACATACTCCAGTCAAAAGTTGGAATAGATGTTGCCTTTCCATAGTTGTTATTAAACATATATAAATAATATTGTCCTTCTGGAAGGGAATCGTCATATTCTACAGTGATCATATGCTGTCCTGCATTTGCAACGAAGTCTCCTTCTCGTTTTAACTGATATTTGGCAATATCTGTTCCATTATAGATTGTTCCACGATGGATCACATAGTCTAATTCTGGTTTTGTGTAAATATTTTTAATCTTAAGGATTGAACTTTGTTCTCTGCTGCTTAAGACCAAACTATTACCATCATCTAGAAAATCAAAAGAATTAATGTGTATCCAGTCTAGTTCAGTTCCTCCATAGGTATTTCTACCACCTTTTCTCTGGATCGCCAGTTTTCTCATTAACGGCAGAATTTTTTCACAGTCAAAGAGCATACTTGTCTTTCCTGTCTTTATATCCACCTGTACGATCGTATCTTCAATCGTATCTTTGTCCAGATTATTTACCAGACAAATGATCTTATCGTGTTTCTTGTCATAACGGAAATCGTGATGAAATTGATAATTCCCAATATCAATGGTCCTTGTCACTTTTCCTATACAATTCGTAAATGCAATTTTATTATAGTCATAAGAATATACCAGCTGTCCTTTGATAAATAAAAAGCGGTCTGTACGATATTTGTTCAAGGGCATTCTTCCCCTGCTCACTCCATTATTATCATACAGATAGATGTTTGACACATCCGCTTTATCATGTCCAAACAGGCAAAACAGGCCATCGCTCATCTTTGCTTTGCTTGTCCCTGTATTCTTCTTAAGAATTGCAGGAATGACATCATCTTTCGGTGCTGTCACGTAGAAATGTGTTTTCCCGACAGCTCTTCCATCTTCATTAAAGAATTGCATTGTGATCTTATTCTTCGCTCCTGGAACAAGTCCTTTGATCTGATATTCATGTGTTGTCACATATTTCTTTCCAGATACAGATTTCAATGTACGTTTGTATGGACTCGCACCTGCTTCGCTGGCTTCTACAGTACATACTGCATAAGATGCACGGTCATTTTTTGCATAATAGTACAAAGATGTTGTGTATGTTCCATATGCATTCCAGACGATCAAGGGCTTATTGAAAGTATAATTTTTGTCTTTCTTTAATGCTTTCAACTGATCATCCGTTTCTTTTTGATAACTTTGTGTAAAGATATCTGTCTGTTTGTGCGTTATGCTTTTTGGAGTTACTTTGATTTCTTTTTCTTTCACACTCTTGAAGAATTCCTCTTCCTTGTAATTGTGATAAGCTTTGGTTCCAAAGAAAATTGCTGTTGCACATAAAGCGATCAATACGATCATAATCCCCACACGTCTTCTTCCCTTTTGACGTTCCCTTTTTACAATTTCCTTTACAGTTTTCATCATGTTGTCCTCCATAAAGTTATTTCTATGGTATTATATCATATTTTTGTAATATTTGCAACTTTTTTGTTATATAACAAAAAAGTTCCTGTATATGTATGTTATCCAAACTTAGATTTTAAATACACCTACTGCGTTTTCCAAAAAGAAAAGAAGATCTTCCACGTCAAAAACTCTCACGTTCTTTACTGCATCTTCTGGTACTTTCATATATGTTTTTAATTCTTTTAACACCTGCTTTACATCCTCATAATCAACTTCTTTGATCCCAGGATTTGATATATTGGGATCAAGTGTTGTCGGAATCTGATAACGATTTACAAGGTACATATTCATCTTTGTGTAGTCCCCATAGTAGTATTTCTCTGAGAAAAAATCCTGCTTTGATAATCTTTGTCCTGTCCGTTTTAATAAGACATCTTTTACCATATCTCTTCTTTCTTCTCTCTCATCTTGTGCATTTCGAAACTCTACGATCCTTGGCATATAGTATTTGAAAAATCTTCGATCGATGTAGAGATGAAAGAGATATCCGACCACACTGCTGTTTGATAGAAGATGCTTATATTTCTTGATAAACCAGCTTGTTTCCGGGTATTCTATCATGCGATCGTGATATTTTGGATCTCTGAAATGGGATCTTGCTTTGATCTTTGTTGTATCTGGCAGAAGATTTCCGATCAGAAAATCATTTTTATCTTGTTTGGTCTTGAAAAATTCCTGTCCTTTTTGTGTCTTTAGAAACATCTGGGCAGCAGTTAAATGTAAAATGTATCCTGGCATGATTGTTTCGTTTCTCCTTTGTTGTATCGGTTTGTTTTCCATTCCATATTACAGATTGATTCACTTTGAATATTCCTAATTCTACCATTTGATATTGCAAATAACAAGGAATGCTACATAAGAAAACACAGGACATCCCTGCTTTCGCTGGAATGTCCTGTTCTACCATGTATCTTTACTTTATTGTTTCCTATTTTACTTTCACGTTCACCTTATATGTCTTTCCTGTTGTACGAAGTTTTACTGTGACCGTTGCTTTTCCTTTCTTCAAACCTTTGATCGTTCCTTTTGAGGATACTTTCACTACTTTTTTATTGGATGTTGTGAATTTTAAGATCTCTGGATCTAAGTATCCTTTTTTCAGTTTTTTGGAAATGTATACTCTAGTCTGTAGTTTTGTTGTCTGTCTTTTTTTGATCGTTACTTTGCTTGTTTTTGCTTTAATCTTTGTAATTCTGGATGCTTTGTATGTGACAGCTTTTTTGCCAGATGCTTTGATTGTGGCTCTTGCTTCGTAATAAATAGCACCTGAGTCTCTTTTGAATTTCTTCAAATAAGATGGTTTACTTAATTTTATACTCTTGTCAATTACATCAATTTTTACAACAGATCCAGGGATTGTCAGCTGTTTAATTCCTGTTCTATAAAATGCTCCTACTCCAATACTTTGAAGTCCTTCTGGCAGTTTGATTTCTTTTAATGCTTTACATTCAAAAAATGCATAATCATCAATAAATCTCAGACCTTTTGTAATTGTAACTTTATTTAATTTGTTGCAATTTTCAAAACTGCTTTCATCAATACCGCCTATCTGGCCCGGAATTATTACAGATTCAATACTACTGTCATTACAGCTTGGTGTTACTGATAAATTCTTTGATAATGTAAGATTCTTTAAATATTTAAGATTTGTTAGGGCATTGAATTCTTCTACTTTTTTTACAGAAACAGGCATGTTATATGTTTCGGACTTTTTAGATTTTGGATAACTGAACAATTGTTTCTTATCTTTGCTATATAAGACTCCATCTTGTGCCTGATAAGACAGATTATCTTTTGCTACACGAATCTCTTCCAATGTTTCAATTTCATTTAGCACTTCCAAATCTCTGTGTGTTTCTTTTGCTGGTGCAATATTTTTTGATAATATAATACTTTTTATTTTCAGATTTTTTTCAAATCCCTGTGAAATTGCTTTTACCTGTAATCCATCCAGTTCTTCTGGAATGACAAGATTTGTCTCACTTCCTTTATAGCTTGTAAGCACTGCATAGGAAGTCTTTCCATTGCTTTCTTTCACATAAGTATAATCCCCACTTGTTACCTCTTTGTCTGCTGCCTTTACATTGTGAGTCACTGGAACTGTCGTCAGTACCGCTGCTGCCATCATTAAGCTCATGACTGTTGATACCATACGTTTTCTTACCATCTTGTTACCTCCTTATAATTTTAAGTTATTAGTGTTTATATTATATATTTTAACACAGCCGGATTTAAATTAAAACGCACTTTTTGGAATAGAATAAATACAGGCTTTATCGCTACTTTGTTTATCACTAATCCCGAAATATACGTAATCTCCCTTTAATTGAATTCCTTCAATCATTTATCGCAATCATCCCAGAAATCTTCATTTTTTTCATACCTTCCATTTCAATAAAAACATCATATTTTCCTCCTTCTTTTATTCTAAACTGATATCTAATTAAATCTGTACCCCTATCTTGTATATATCTAACCTTATTTTGAGAATCCATAATTCCAGCTTTTATATATTTACATTTCTTCTGACTTCCTATTGTAAGTTCTATATTTTCATTTTGTTTTGCAACTAATCCTTTATATCTCAGTCTTTTTCCATTTTTTATTTGGTTCTTAAAAGTCATTGTATTCATCTTTTTAAATTTTTTTAAATTTATTTTCTTTATGCTTTCACTCTTATCATTTCCCAAAACTCCAGTTTTTTCTTCATACGATATTCTCTCCTCTTCCTCATCATCTGGTTCTTCTATTTCTACTTCCGTTTCTTGTACCCACTTTGTATACGCCTTTTGATATCCCTTACCCGCAGCCAAAGTACTGGTTACACTCATTCCACAAAATATCACGGTCATTGCAATGACTGCAGCATATTTTATCTTCTTTTGTTTTCGATACATCATTGCATAGTAGATTCTTTGTTCTAAGCTATCTTGGCTTTCAAACAGGCATGCTGCTCGATATGCTTTGATTCCCTGACTTTTCTGACTCATCTCAAAAATCGTCGTAAAATAACGCTTCGCTGATCCTACATAACCAATCGTTGATAGATCACAGATCACCTCGCTCCATTCATCGTTCTTGCGAAATACAGTTCTGATCCATGGACAATACCAGTGAATACATACCATCAGACATGCTATATAATTCCAAAATATATCGTGCTTCTTATAATGTGTGAGTTCATGGTAGATACACGTTTTTAATTGTTCTTCTTCCATATCTTCTACAGGCAAAAACACACATGGTTTTAACATTCCTGCTGTCATTGGAATCTGAATGCGATATCCTTGTAATACTTCTATTGATCTGCGAATTCCAAGCTCTCTTTTACAATCTTCAAAGATCTTTTGCACATACATCTTACATGGAAAGCATCTTTCTTTTTCTCTTCTAATTCGGAAAGTTCGTTCTCCAAACTTCAGAACTGTTGCAATTGCTCCAGCCAGCCAGAACAACGCTATAGCATAAAAAACATTGATGATAGTACCTGTAAAATCAAATACATACCCATTATCAAAAAAAATATTTACCAACAGATATCCTGCCGGAACATAGTAAGCAATTAAAATGATCTTTAATATCAAATCATAGACTTTTGGACGAATCTTATCTGCAAAAAACTTTCTTAGTGCCATCCAGAAAACAAACATACAGCTTCCAGTGCACATGGATAAAAATATCGCACTAAATATCCTAACCAATATCTCTCTTATGTCTATCATATCTTCTCCTGTCAATCATCAATTTCTTCTAACAACTTTTTGAGTTTCTTTAGTTTCCCCTCATTTAATTTTCCTTTATATAATTTCTTCACCAGCTCAAATCCAGATTCTTTGTACCAGAAATTCTTTGTCTTTTCCAATTCCTGTTCTTTATAATCCTGCTCTTCGATCAGATAATTAATATAAGAATATTTCCCAATCTGATATGTTGTCACATATCCTTTCTCTTCTAAATGAAGGACAAATGTACGGATCGTTGTTCTTTTATAATCTTTTCCGTAATCTTGCTTTAGATTTTCAATCAACTGCTGTAATGGCATATCCTTTCCATAATCCCAGATACATTTCATCACAACCTGTTCTGCACTTGTTAATTCTTTTAATTCCATAGCTAAATCCCATTTATCTTTGTTATTTATTCTATATTTATAGTCATATCGTATTCAATAATACTTCTACTTTGATAGTTATATCATCAACAAAAATCTTCTTAAATGTAAATATCCTTTCCTTGCAATTTCGTATGGTTTCTTGGAACTTAATTTGTTTGCTTTCATATAAGAAAAAATCGCAGCCAAGATATACCTTAACTACGATCCTTCATTCATTACCCAATTCCGCCTAACGCAATCCCAAGCACCAATACCAAAATACAGATCGGTACATAAATATATTTGCAGATTGGATAATACATCTTTGTAAATTTTGTTTCTCTTCCTTTGTTTATCTGTGTTTCTACATATTTCTTTCCTGCGATCCAGAAGAACATGATTCCTGCGAGTCCTGCTCCTAGTGGGCAGATGTAAATGGATAGAATATCCATCCAGTCAGATACGATGCCCTGGATCAATAAGGAGACGATCACGCCAATCACTGCGATAATCACGCAGGCGGTCTTTCTTCCTACGTGAAGCTTTTCCTGTACGGTTGCGATCGGTGCTTCGTAGAGATTGATCAGTGATGTCATTCCCGCAAAAAGCACTGCAACGAAAAAGATGATCGCGATGATCGTACTTCCTGGCATGGAGCTGATCAGGTTTGGAAGATAGATAAATAACAGCCCCGGTCCTCCTTGATCCAGTGTTGCTCCAGTTGTTGCCATAGCTGGGATGATCACGAGTGCTGCAAGCATCGCAGCAACCGTATCAAAAAATGCAACTCTTGCCGCAGATGATGGGATGTCTTCTTCATCGGATAAATACGATCCATAGATCAATGTTCCATTTCCTGCGACGGATAAGGAGAAGAAGGCCTGTCCTAGTGCAAAGATCCATGTCTTTGGATCTAAGATGGCCGCCTTATCGACTCTGAAAATATATTGATATCCCATTGCTGCCCCTGGCTGAAATACCACGTAGATTCCAAGGATCACAAACAGTGCAAAGAAAATTGGCATTAAAATCTTATTGGCTTTCTCGATCCCTGCTCCTACACCAAAGATTAAAATACACATGCATAAGATCAAAGCTAAAATCTGCCAGATGTTATTTCCAAATGCAGATGCCATTGTTCCAAAACGTCCGCCAAATTCTTCGATCGTCTTTGGTGCAAGTGTTGCCCCTGTGAAAGTTCCAACAGCATATTTTAAGATCCACCCCATCACAACTGTATATCCGATTGCCATAGCAAGAGAACCAAGAACTGGTATCATTCCTAACCCTTCCCCGACTTTTCTCTTTCCTTTCTTCTCACAGACCATCCCAAATGCATCAATCGGTCCAGACCTTGCCGCACGTCCAAAACTCATCTCTCCGATCACACCAGTGGATGCGATCACAACGACAAAGATAAAATATGGGATCAAAAAAGAACCTCCCCCATACAAAGATACCCTTGTCGGAAACATCCATATATTTCCCATACCAACTGCCGAACCAATGCAGGCGAGGATAAATCCCCACCTGCTGTTAAATGATTCTCTTTTATCTTTCATCTTTCAATTTTATCCTCCTGATTTTACTTTTTAAACTTCAAGTCTGTCGGTGTCAATACTCCATCATCTCCAAGCTGCTTCCATTTATATGTGAAATTCTTCTTTGCTGAATGTATCTTCTGTCTGTTGATCGTTTGACCTTTCATACCGATCAGCTGTTCATTTATAATAACATATGCTGTATCTTTTTGCATCTGGTATTGTTTTATTTTAGGTGAAATATAGGCTGTTTTTTTGATCTTGACATCATCTTTGTTCATTTCGATGATCTGAATCTTTTTGACTGCACGGTCTGCTTTAAAATCCACACGGTATGTCATCTTTCCTTCTTCTGTATCCACAGAAAAAGATTGGCTGATCCCAGACCCTCCTGTTTTACAAAGATCCTGCACAGAAGACCTTCCTGAAGGTTCCAGATAAAATGTACCATCTGCTCTTTTATATACACTTCCAATCTGCACTTTTGTGATTCCTTTTGTTTCCTGAACATAAATTGTTGCCTTACATGACTGGCCTGTCTTTTGCCATTTATCTTTTTGGATCTCACCATCTTTCATATTAGAGCCGCCTGAAAAATGAGTCAACTGTGGATCACCATCCATGCTGATCGTATTTTCTTTCTGATCGTATTTATGAAAAAAGAAATATCCCTTGATCTTTTTAAAATGAACAAATCCTTTTTTATCTTTCTGCCCAACGGTTGTTCCTTCCATCTCTGGATCTGGAATGTCTGGATCATCCAGACTCTTTCCTACAACTGCATAAGCACCATACAATGTTTTCTTTACTGTTCCATCCTCGTCTTTTTTTGCAAGGCGGCATCCTGATAGAGTTGCTGCCAGCATCACAACCATTGCCAATACTCCTGTTTTTCTGATTTCCCTACTCATCTTCTTCCTCCAATCTCCCGTCAAATTTCAAGATATCCCCGACATCGCACTCAAGATAATAACAGATCTTATTGATCGTTGAGAAACGCACTCCCTTTGCCTTGCCACTTCTTAAGATTGACAGGTTTGCTTCTGTAATATGGACTTTTTTACATAATTCTTTGGATGTCATGTTTCGTTCTTTTAAGATGTCATCCAAATGTATTTTTATTGCCATAACTATCATTCCTTCTATATAAACTGGTCATTTTCTTCTTTTAACTGTTTAGTCCGCTTGAAGTATTCATGGAAGATCAATGCTCCAAATGCTATGATCAATGGTTCCATGGATACATCTGGTGCAAACGTAACATTTACATTCTGTAAGGTTGCTCCTAGTAAAAACTGGTAAAAATTCAGGATAAAATCTGATATGACTGTAACCACTGCAGTAACCTTTGCGACACTTGCAAGTCTTGCCACTGTCATCATCTGCTGTTCTTCCTTATGATCTTCGATTGCTTTTACTACATGAATGATGTTGATAAATAGCAGGATTGTCATAATGATTGGTAATAACTGTAATACTGATTTAAACCATTCTATCGAAGATACATTTTGCAGTTTATTTTCGCTCTTATGAAGCAGTTCAAATGTCTTTGCATATGTGATCAAAAGCGTGTAATAACTGACTAGCGCAGCAATGAGTCCTTTCATTCCAAAATATAAGCGGCTTTTCCAATTCTTCTGGCTGTCATCTCCAAGAAAACGGATTGCTTTCATGATCAACCACATAATCAGGACGCTGTAAATTATGAATGCGTAAATAATTTTCATTACAATCAGACTGCTTTGGTCCATTGAAAAAATGTCTGGCATTTTCTGATACATGAGTCCTGGATTGATGAACATATACATGGAATAAAATAATAGCCCTATGAATGCAACAAGTAATATGTCTTCTTTGTGTGTTCTTCCTCTTTTTCTCTGATTGATGACATAGATTGCCGGTATCATTGAAATGGCTGCGTATATGATGATCGCGATGACATTTCCTATTGCTGAACTTAGGGATAAAAATCTTAGCCCTTTTCCTATGAGTTCAAATGGTAAGTACATGATCTGTAGTGCTGCTGTCATATGCAGGATTTTGCTTGCTATGAATGCAAAAAGGATTCCTGCAATGACTTCGATCAGGATTAGTTTATTTATGTTTGATTTCATCCTATCTACCTCCAATTATTGTTTTTCGATAATTTCAAGATTATTGTAGCATAAAAATTATTGAAAAACAATAATTTTTTCAATACCTTTACATATTGCTTCTTTCTGATAAACAAAAATCCCCTGACACTATTATCTGCCAGAGGATTTTAATTCTCACTTTATTTTGTTTTCGATCACAATTAAGCACGTAATTCAACGCCTAATTTCTTCAGTTCATCAAGAATCTTCTCAACGATCTTAGATACTTCTGCGTCCTCTAATGTACGGTCTTTTGCTCTGAATGTTAAGGAGTATGCTACAGATTTATATCCTTTTTCGATCTGGTCTCCTTCGTAGACATCGAATAATTCGTAGGATTCGAGAAGTTTTCCACCTTTATCTTTGAAGATCTTCTCAAGCTGTCCAACGAAGATGTCTTTCTTCATAACCATACTTAAGTCACGTTTCATTGCTGGGAATTTGGCTACTCCTTCGTATTTGCGGTCGAAGGTTGCTTTTGGTACTAATGTTGGCATGTCAATGACCGCTACATAGACTTCACCTTTCATGTTATAGTTATCCATAACTTCTGGATGAATCTGTCCGATGTAGGCAATTTTTTCTCCATCGATCGTCACATCTGCTGCTCTTCCTGGGTGTAAAAATGGATGTTCACCTGTTGGTGCATATTCAGATCTTCCACCTAATCCTAAGGAATCAAGCATATCTTCTACAACACCCTTTAATGTGAAGAAATCGCATTCTCCGTACATTCCAAGTGTCATCTGCATTCTTTCATCTGGTAATTCTGTTAATGGTAATGCTTTTGGAATGTAGATATTTCCAAATTCATATAATCTTACATTTTTATTTCTGTGTGCTAAGTTTGTAGACAGAGATGTTAACATTCCGTTTAAGGAAACTGTTCTCATGATACTGAAATCTTCTCCTAATGGGTTTGAAATCTCGATTGCCTGACGTTCTTTTGCATCTTCAGCTAATAATAATTTATCGAATACTTTTGGACTTTCGAAGGAATATGTCATTCCACCACAGAATCCGTTCTGTTCTGCTACATTTCTGCAGACATCTTCAACACGGATCTTGAATGGTTTCTTACCGGCTGTGGATTCTCCGTTTGGTAATGTAACTGGGATGTTATCATATCCGTAGAATCTTGCAACTTCTTCTGCAAGGTCTGCCATACGGTGAAGATCCTGACGGAAGGATGGTACGATGACTTCATTTGTTGCTTCATCATATCCAAGGTCGATTCTTCCGAAATATTCTAAGACTTCTTCTTTGGATACATTTGTTCCAAGAAGGGCATTCATCTTGTCTACTTCTAATGGAAGGCGGATCTGTTTGACTGGATTTGGATAAACATCAACAGCTCCTCCAACAACTTCTCCTGCTCCTAATTCTTCGATCAGCTGGCATGCACGATCCATCGCTGCCATTGCATTTTCTGGGTCTAATCCTTTTTCGAATTTACCAGATGCATCGGTTCTTAAACCGATTCTCTTAGAAGAAAGTCGGATATTTGTTCCATCAAAGCATGCTGCTTCAAATAATAATGTCTTGATATCATCTGTTACCATGGAGTTTTCTCCACCCATGATACCTGCGATACCGATTTCTTTTTCTCCATCGCAGATCATTAAGACATTTTCATCCATTGTTCTTTCTTCACCATCTAATGTAGTGAATTTATCTCCCGCTTTTGCACGGCGTACGACGATCTCTTTGTTTGCGATCGTATCAAGATCGTATGCATGCATTGGCTGTCCGAATTCTTCCATCACGTAGTTTGTGATGTCAACCAGGTTATTGATCGGACGGATTCCCATCGCAGCTAATCTTCTCTGCATCCATTCTGGTGATGGTGCTAATTTGATATTCTTTACAACTCTTGCTGTGTATCTTGGGCAAAGATCTTCGTCTTCGACTCTTACTTTGATGTAATCATTGACATCTTCATCATTTCCAGTCTTTGTGACAACTGGTGGGAAGAAGTCTTTCTTAAATGTAGCGGCTGCTTCTCTTGCCATACCGATCATGCTGAAGCAGTCTACACGGTTTGATGTGATCTCGAATTCGACAACTGCATCGCGAAGTCCTAAAGCTTCAACTGCATCATCTCCTGGTTTTACGTCTTTATTGAAAATGTAGATTCCATATTCCGGTGCTTCTGGGTACATGTCTCTGGAACTTCCAAGTTCTTCAATAGAACACATCATACCAAAAGATTCTACTCCACGAAGTTTTCCTTTTTTGATCTTAATTCCGTCTTCTGGGTTCTTTCCACCGTCATGTTCTCCGGCAACTCGTCCACCGTCTAAGACAACTGGTACTAAGTCTCCTTCTGATACGTTTGGTGCTCCTGTTACGATCTGAACTGTTTCATCTCCAACATTCACCTGACAGATGATCAGTTTGTCTGCGTCTGGATGTTTTTCGATCTTCTCGATCTTTCCGACTACGATCTTTTCTAAGTTTTTATCTAAATATGTGACACTTTCCATGTTGGAACCAGATAATGTCATTTTATCTGCATATTCCTGTGGTGTGCAATCAAGATCAGGCACATAAGCTTTGATCCATGAAATTGGTGTATCCATTACTTTTATTCTCCTTTATTCTATCTTCTCTATTCGAAATATTCTTATCGTTTCTCTTAGAACTGTGATAAGAATCTCTTATCATTTTCGTATAACAGACGCATATCGTCGATCTCGTATTTTAATAATGCGACACGCTCTAAACCGATTCCAAATGCAAATCCTGAATATACTTCTGGGTCGATTCCGCACATTTCAAGCACGTGTGGGTGAACCATTCCACATCCTAAGATCTCGATCCATCCGCTTCCTTTACACATACGACATCCTTTTCCACCACATTTGAAACATGTCACGTCTACTTCCGCACTTGGCTCTGTAAATGGAAAATGATGTGGACGGAATTTTACTTTGGTATCTGGTCCGAAGAATTCTTTTGCAAACTGTTCTAATGTTCCTTTTAAGTCTGCAAATGTGATTCCTTTATCTACAACCAATCCTTCTACCTGATGGAAAGATGGAGAATGTGTTGCGTCAACTTCATCAGAACGGAATACACGTCCAGGTGCGATCATACGGATTGGCATCTGTCCTGTTTCCATGATACGAGCCTGTACAGGAGATGTCTGTGTTCTTAACACGATATCTTTGTTGATATAGAATGTATCCTGTTCATCTTTTGCAGGATGGTTTGCAGGGATATTTAACATTTCAAAGTTGTATTTATCGTATTCTACTTCTGGTCCTTCTACGACTTCGTATCCCATACCGATAAATACTCTCTCTAAATCTTCCAGCGCGATCTGGTTTGGATGACGATGTCCTTTTTCATGAGTTTTTCCAGGTAATGTAACGTCGATGACTTCACGTTTCATCTTTTCTTCACGAACTTTTTTCTTTAATAATGTCATCTCTTTTTCTAATGCTTCTTCGATGACTGCTCTGGTATCATTGACCATCTGTCCAACGATCGGACGTTCTTCTTTGGCTACGTCCTTCATTCCTTTTAATACCTGAGTTAATTCACCTTTTTTACCCAGTACAGATACACGGATATCATTTAAACTATCCATTGCATCTGCTTGCTCGATTTTCTCCAAGGCAGCTTTCTTGATTGCCTCTAATCTCTCTTTCATCTGCTTAGTTCTCCTTTATTGATCTTTTCTATATTCTCGGATCAGGTTACTTTTTCTTCTGTATTCAGGCAAAAGAAAAAGAACCCGTCCGCAAAGGGACGAGTTCTTAATATATACTCGCGGTACCACCCTAATTCCTATGGTATCGTTAAACTTCTTCTTAATTACCATAAGCACTTAAGTCTCTGCGTAACGGGCAGACTCCGTTATCTCCTACTGATGCTTAAATGACATTGCATCACATTCAAAGATACAGCTACGGTGTGAAATTCGGAAACTTTTGGTTTCTTACTGTGCACCATCAATGCCTTTAACGTTATTATTCTATAACATTCTTATGGCATTTGTCAATTAAATTTTCTGTGGAAGTTGTGCCAATACGATCGCTATAAACATCAACCCACACCCTATCAATTCTCTCTGGCTCAAATTCTGATGCAGAACCAAAAATCCAGCGATCACAGAGGTCACAGATTCCAGACTAAGGATCAACGATGCTACCGTAGGATTCATATTCTTCTGCCCCACGATCTGTAATGTATAAGCAACTCCACATGACATCACTCCTGCATATAAGATTGGTTTCCATGCAAGTAAGATCATGCTGATCTCTGGATGTTCAAAAAGCATCATTGGAACAAAACAAAGAATCCCACAGACAAAAAACTGAATACATGACATTTTCACTCCATCATTAAATTGTGTAAAATAATCGATCACTAAAATATGAATCGAAAATGCAATTGCACCTAAAAATACATAGATATCCCCTTTTCCAATCGAAAATCCGTCCGTAATACATAAAAAATAAAGTCCTGCAAGTGCGATCACAACGCTGATCCAGACGGATAATCCGCACTTTTTTCCTAAAAATAATCCCAAAATTGGAACAATGATAATATAAAATGCTGTAATAAATCCTGCTTTTCCTACAGTTGTATACATGATTCCAAATTGCTGCAAGGTGCTTCCTGTAGCTAATGCGACTCCGCAACAGATTCCGCCTAATAGCAATCTCTTTTTCTCCGTGAAGTTTGTTTTCTTCCTTACTTTTCCTCTGTTTAGAAACGCAATACACGGAATCAATACAATGCCTCCGATCAATGTACGAACACAATTAAATGTAAATGGTCCAACATAATCCATTCCAACACTTTGTGCAACAAATGCAGCGCCCCATATGATCGCAGCTAAAAATAATGATAATGATCCTTTGATCTGTTCTTTTTTCATACTTTTCAAACCTTCTCTTTCGTTAGCATATTGAATTTATTTTACTACGGTAGTTTTTTGTCTGCAAGTAAAAAGAAAGAATGCATCTTATGATCTGATATCGATCATAAATACATTCTTTCTTTTTAAGTTTAAGAATTGTATCTATATTTAATTTTATAGTTACCTATTTATAAAGGGTCAGTATTTCTTCCCCTACGTTACACTCTCCAATATGTTTCAATGAAATACTTGCGTATTCCGCATTATTACTGATAACTACCGGAGTCGTCATAACATATCCATCTACTCTCATATCTTCTAAGTCGAACTCACAGATGAGCTCTCCTTTTTTTACTTTCTGACCAGCTTCTACTTTCATATAGAAGCCTTTTCCACCTCGCTTTACTGTATCAAGCCCAAGATGTATCAAAACTTCTGCTCCATCTTTGGATTCCATAGCAAGGGCATGTTTTGTCCTAAACACTGCTGCGATGATCCCATCTACTGGTGCATATAGTTTTCCTTCTTCTGGTTTAACTGCAAAGCCTTCCCCTAACATTCCACCAGAAAATGCCTCATCTCCAACTTCTTCTAGTTCAATCACGCATCCTTTGATCGGACAGGCGATACTTTCCTGTTGCATTTTATCTTTGGAATGTGTATTTTCTTTTAGTAATTGTTTGATTTCTTTCTTTGCTCGTCTTGTCCTTAAATAATCTTCCAGTTCTGATTTTAGCACCGTTACATATGGACCATAAATGATCTGAATGCTGTTTCCTCGTTTCAAAATTCCCCTTGATCCTGTTTCTTTGATCATGGCATCATCCACCAGACTTATATCTTTCAGTCCACATCGAAGTCTTGTAACACAACAGTCAATATCACCGATATTCTTTTTGCCTCCAAGTCCCGCTGCGATCTTTGCTAATAATTCTTCTGAAAAATCTTCTCTGTATTCATATTCTGGCTCTTCTTCATATTCTTGTGCTGGTTCTTCTTCCCTTCCCGGTGTTTTGATATCAAATTTCAAGATCAGAAAATGGAATAAGAAATAATACACTATGAAATAAACAATTCCCAGTGGAATGACCATCATCCAGTTTGTTTTTTCTTGTCCTTGCATGATTCCAAAAAAGAACAGATCGATAAGCCCTCCAGAAAATGTTAATCCAACTGTAATCTTCAATACATGCATCATCATATATGCAAGTCCTGCAAAAACACAATGTATTCCATATAATCCAGGTGCAATAAATAAAAATGTAAATTCCAACGGTTCCGTAATTCCTGTGAGCATTGATGTTAATGCTGCTGAAATCATAAGTCCACCGACAACTTTTCTCTGTTCAGGTCTGGCACAACGGTAAATTGCAAATGCCGCTCCTGGCAATCCAAAGATCATCAATGGGAATTTTCCTGCCATAAATCTTGTTGCTTCCACATTAAAATGTGTTGTTGCTGGATCTGCTAATTGAGCAAAAAAGATATTTTGTGCCCCATCGATCATTTTCCCAGCAACTTCCATCGTTCCACCTAGCGATGTCTGCCAGAACGGGAGATAAAATACATGATGAAGTCCAAATGGGATCAATGCACGTTCCATCACTCCATAAATAAACGTCCCTAAATAGCCTGAAGCTCTCACAATTCCTCCAATGGAATACATCAGATTCTGGATCGGAGGCCAGATAAAGAACATTAATATTCCAACTCCAACATATACAATGGTACAAATAACCGGCACTGCCCTTGTTCCGCCAAAAAACGATAAAACTTCTGGAAGTTTTATTTTATAAAAACGGTTATGAAGATACCCGACACCAAGTCCGACAAGAATTCCTCCAAATACACCTAACTGTAGTGATGTTATTCCAAGAATCTGATTCGTTGCTCCCGCATGCATTGTATATGTATCACCATACAATGATAACATCGATGAAATAGCTTCGTGCATAACGAAAAAAGACAATGCCCCTGATAATGCTGCTACCGCTTTCTCTGCCTTTGCCATCCCAATTGAAACTCCCATTGCAAATATCAACGGAAGATTGCCAAATATAATACTTCCACAATCACTTCCAACTTTAATTACTCCATACAAAACAGTCCCCGGACCCATGATCTTCATCAGATGATAGGCCCGAAGCATTGTTTCATTTGTCAAAGATCGTCCAATTCCAAGCAAAAGACCTGCAACTGGCAAAACAGCGATCGGAAGCATAAATGCACGTCCGACTCTTTGCAAGACGCCAAATACCTTTCCTGTTTCCTTCATATAAAACTTCCTTATTCTATATATTCTTATAATCCTTCTTTATCTATTATGGTCATGATCATAATGTGGAGATCATGACTTCCATATCTCCATCAAAAGTAACTTCTTTCTGATCGGAACAGATCACAAAATGGTCACCTTTCTTTACTTCATTTCCTTCAAAAATTCCTGTTCCCTCTATGATGCTTACCATCATAAATGGTTCGTCATTCTTGATCACATTTTTTCCATTCAACTGATAACGATCCACTTTAAAGAATTCACTGTCAACATATCTTGTCTTTGTACCATTCTCAAGAATTGTCTGCGGAAATTCTTTGTTCTGATCAATATCTGCTGGTACATTTGTCACATCAATAGACTGCTGTACATGAAGCTGCCTTTCATTTCCATCCGCATCTTTTCTATGATAATCATAAACACGATATGTAATATCAGAAGACTGTTGTGCTTCATAGATCAGCGATCCGCTGCAGATCGCATGTAATGTTCCAGATGGAATATAGAAGAAATCTCCCGCTTTGATCTTGAATGAATTTAACAGATTGTCATAATCATCATTCTCGATTGCTTTCACAAATTCATCTTTTGTCTTTGCATGGTGTCCCATGACCATCTTTGTTCCTTCATCCGCTTGAAGAACAAACCAACATTCTGTCTTTCCTAAAGAATTCTCATGTTCTTTCGCATACGCATCGTCTGGATGCACCTGTACGGACAGGTCATTTTTTGCGTCAATGATCTTTACAAGTAATGGGAACTGGTCTCCTTCGATATTTCCAAATAATTCTCTGTGGTTTTCAAATAACCAGGATAATGTTTTTCCTTTATATTCTCCATCTGCGATCGTACAATCTCCATTCTTATGTGCAGAAATTGCCCAACACTCTCCTGTGTGATCACTCGGAATCTCATATCCATAAATATCTTTTAATTTTGTTCCACCCCAGATCATTTCTTTAAAAACTGGATTCATTCTTAAAATATGTCCCATAGCCATCTTCTCCTTCTTTACCTTGTAACTCCAAAAATTACATTTATTTTTTAATCTTCGCATTCTTCTTTGATGGCATAAAATTACGTTTCAACACATCAAAAAAGCTTAAAGAACGCACCAGACGTTCGGATGGTATATACTGGTTGATCGCACGCAACACTTTCTTAGGTTCTTTTGATGAAAATGAAAATGTTCCATTTTTCTTTGTCTGGATCGCATAACGTGGGATTTTCTTTCCTTTAAACATCACAGATGCGATCACATAATCAACTTCTTCCCATGGAATCTGAATATAATCATTGACATTTCTTGTATTAAAGAATTCAAATCCTTTGTCTCCAACCATGATCTTTCCATAGTTTGTAAGTCCCTGATACGATGTTGCTTCCACAACAACATCAACTCTTGTATTAATTGATTGTGCCATAAGCTTTCCTCCGATTCTGTAGGTTCTTCTTTATTTATTCTATACAATTTTCTTTGCTTATACAAGATGACTTTTCGTTCATTCTTACCGATATATTTTTTATATTCTTCTTATATAAGCAAAAAGCCCGGACTTCCGGGCCTTTTGTATATGTGCTAGATCATCTCTTATAATAATCCGATAACGTGTCCACCAATACCAATAATAAATAATGCGATGATGATGATGATTGGAGAAACGTTTTTCTTTAATAACCACATGCATAACAGTGTTAGCAGTAATGGTACAAATCCAGGAATCAATGAGTTTAAGTTATCCTGAAGAGTTGTAACTTTTGTTGGATCAAGTGCCATACCGGATGCCTGCTGTGTTAATGCTGTTTTGATTCCTTCTGCTCCTGCTGGAAGTTTAGCCCAATCGATGTAAGCTCCTTTACTTAATGTAACCTTAGATACTACAGGTGTAAAGTTGATACTTACCCAACGTTCGATCAAGGCACCAAGGACGAACATACCAAGGATAGATGCTCCTTTTGTTACTTTCTGAAGTAATCCACCTGATAAGTCTTCTGTGATCTTTGTTCCTACATTGTAACCAAATTCCTGTGTATACCACATGAATGCCCAACGAATTACATTCCATAATACGAAGAATAAGATTGGTCCAAGGATACTTCCACCCATTGCAAGGGAAGCTCCTAAAGCTCCAAGGATAGGTCTTGCTGTGAACCAGAATACTGGATCACCAACACCAGCTAAAGGTCCCATCATTCCGACTTTAACACCTTGGATCGCACTGTCTTCTACAGGTGCACCATTTGCTTTATCTTCTTCCAGAGCCAGTGTAACACCGATAACTGGAGATGCAACATATGGATGTGTATTGAAGAATTCCAGATGACGTTTTAATGCTGCGATCTGATCTTCTTTTGTTGTATATAATTTCTTGATAGCTGGGATCATTGCGAAACACCAACCACCATTCTGCATACGTTCATAGTTCCAAGAACCCTGAAGGAAAGTAGAACGTAATGCTACAGACAATCTATCTTTTTTACTTAATTGAACTTTTTTCTCTGCCATTTTTCTTACCTCCTTCTTAATCAATAATCATTTAAAATATCGCCTAATGGGTCACCAGTATTGCTTCCACCGTTACCAGATCCTGCATTCTCAGACAGTTTCAGGTAGATCAGTGCCATAGATACAGCGATAACACCTAATGCGATCAGTGTTAAGTCTGAAACAGCAGCCAGACAGAAACCAATTGCGAAGAAAGGCCATACTTCTTTTGTAGCCATCATGTTGATAACCATTGCGTAACCTACGGCTACGACCATACCACCACCGATGGACATACCATCTGTTAACCATGCTGGCATACTATTTAATGCTGCAGCTACGGCAGATGATGGAATTGCAAGTAATGCTGCTGCTGGGATCGCGATACGGATACCCTGTAAACAAACTGCAATGATATGCCATGCTTCTACACCTTTGAAGCTACCTTTTGCAGCAGCTGCATCCATCTGATGAACACAGATAACGGAAAGTGTACGAACGATCATTGTTAAGAATAATCCTGCTACTGCTAATGGGATTGCTACTGCGATGGCAGTATCAACACCAGCTCTTCCCTGTCCACCCTGAACAAGAATGATTGCAGATGCAACGGCTGCTAATGCAGCATCTGGGGCAACGGCTGCACCGATGTTAGCCCATCCTAAAGCGATCATCTGAAGACTACCTCCAAGGATGATGCAAGGAACAAGCTGTCCGGTTACAAGTCCGATTAATGTACAAGCTACTAATGGCTGATGGAACTGGAATTCATCCAAAACACCTTCCATACCAGCCAGGAATGCAACGATAACAACTAATACCATTGAAATAACTGACATGATAATTCCTCCTATATATTTTTCTAAATTGATTATTTAAGTTCTGCTTTTGCTTTCTTAAGCATTTCACCCATGTTTTCTGGAGAATCGCTTGGTACTTTACGTACATTAAATGTAACACCTTTGTCGATCAGTTTCTCGAAAGTTTCTACATCTTCTTTACCCATCGCAACAGCTTTTGTTACTACTACTTTACCTGTTGAATGTGCAAGTGATCCTAAGTTAACCTCTTTGATGTCAACTCCACCTTCGATTGCTTTTAATACATCCTGAGGTGTTTCAAACAGAAGCATTGCTTTTGTCTCACCAAATCTTGGATCTTTTGATACTTCGATCATCTTCCAGATTGGGATAACGTGTGCTTTTACTCCTGGAGGTGCTGCCTCAATGATCATTCTCTTACGAAGATCATCTTTTGATACGGCATCAGATACAACAATGATACGGTCTGGATTTACCATCTTTGTCCATGTTGTAGCCACCTGTCCATGTAATAAACGTGTGTCGATACGAGTAAGACCGATCTTGATGTGACCGTCTCCAAGTACTGTTCCTTCTGGGATCGCTCCCTGAGGTGCTGCCACAGCAGCTGGTGCAGCTTCTTCTTTCTTAGGTTCTAGAGATTCTGGATAGATTCTCACACCTTCTTTTCCACTTCCGGAAATCTGAGCTGCAACTTCATGTGCTGTGTCCATCATCATACGAGATGCGTATGCATCGATCAACATTGGAAGATTTAATCCAGCAACGATTGCCCATTTATCTTCATGTCCGGCAATTAATCCGTTAGCCTGATTAAATGGAGTTCCACCCCATAAATCAACCATAATCAGCACTTCATCCTGGTTTTCGAATCCGGCAATGGCATCTTCCATCTGTTTTTTGATGTCTTCTGGTCCCATACTTGGCTGTAATGTACAAGCCGCAACATTTGGCTGGTCACCAAAAATCATGGACCCGGACTGTAAGATACCCTTGGCGAAATCACCATGTGTAGCAAGAATAATTCCTACCATTTTTTATTCCTCCTTTTCTATATTTTCATAAGCTAATTAATTATATATATTATAAGAAAATTCTTATAAATAAAAAAACCTGATTCAAATCCGTAAATCTCCACCATCCAAATCCCCCTGCAAAAATACTTTCACAAAGAAACCTGGACCCTCTGGAAAATCCATGATTCAAATCAAGTTTAGCCTGCATTACCAGTAACAATCCTGATCAACAATATAAACTTTTATCTTGTCGTAACTCGCTTGATATGTACGGTTAAATACATAAGTTCTTCATCTGTAATATCATGATTGCAAGTCTTCTTCACGTAGTCTTTGATCTCATCTACGCATTCAATACATTCGTGATACTTATTCCTTATGATCTCCTGAAATTCTGTATCATCACTTTTCACTTCTTTGCCAATATAAACTCTTTGTGCAAAGAACTTCAGATGCGTGATAAATCTCTCATAGAAAACAGACTCCTTATCAATCTGCTCTCCAAAATGTTTATCCACGATCTTCAAAATATCATTCACAAGCTTCGTCATAGAAACCATCTCTGTCATGTCCAGATCAAGTTCCGCATTCACAATATGCAATGCAATGAACGCCGCTTCATCCTGTGGAAGCGTAACCTTCAGTTCTTTCTCTATCATACCGATCGCTACTTTCCCGATCAGATATTCCTGATAATAAAACTTCTTGATCTCCCATAAAAATGGATTCTGGAATGGTACTCCCATCTCAACTCTCTCAATCGCAAAATTGATGTGGTCTGTAAGTGAAACATATATATTATCATTAATATTCTTCTGTAATGTATCCTTCGCATACTGAATGATCTTATTACAAATCTTCACTCTCTCGATCGGAATATCAGTTAACATCTCCTGAAAACGCTGTGTCATACCATGATCTTTCATGACATAAGTCTTCTCAATCTGACTCAACTTAATCTCATCTCCCTTGTGCTTTTGAAAGCCAAGGCCCTTTCCCATCAGTACAACTTCTTTATGATTCTTGTCCTCTGAAATTACAATGTTATTATTTACAATTTTTGTAATCTGCACAACTTTACCTCATACTTCTCTAACGAAAAGACTTCCTGTTGCGCATTCACAAAAAAATAAACCTCACTTATAAACTTCCCTTCTGTGAAATTCAATAAGTTGGTTTAGCCTGCACTACCAGTAACAATCCTCCTCGTAATCTCCTGTTAACTTATGTCTACATTTTAACAAGGTATCTTCACTTTGTCAATAGAATATTTAAGAATTATTTTATAATTTATTTATTTTTTTTAAATAATTATAATTCTTTTTTGACTCCGTTAGGAACTATATCACAATTTTCTTTACTATGCAATAGGTCTTTTTGTCTGTTTTAGATATTTTTTCTCTTTTGGCGCAATTCCTTTGCTTTTAGAATGCTTGTATAATCAATCAAATTATGATATTATGAGGTATCAATTAAGAGGTATGATATTATGTTAAAATTAATTTCTATGATTGGATCCGTCATCGATAAAGCTCAGAAAGACCACGTTACAGCGTTTTCTGCGCAGGCTGCATTCTTTACGATCCTATCATTTTTTCCATTTATGATCGTATTGCTTAGTCTTACAAGATATTTTCCGATCACACCGAATGATATGATCGAACTGGTTCGCACCTATCTTCCACCAAAGTACAGTGGTATGGTAGTCCCGATCATCCGATCTTTAAACGGAAAACTTACTACTACGTATATGTCGATCACAATTCTTACATTATTGTGGTCTGCATCCAAAGGGATCTTATCCTTGATGACTGGACTTAATACGATTCATGAAATTTCTGAAAAGAGAAACTATTTTGTTTTGCGTTTTATCTCAAGTATTTATATTGGACTTTTCGCGATCGCAGTATTATTCGGTCTGATTCTTTTATTATTTGGTAATTCCCTGCTCATTCAGTTATATCGCTTTGAACCAGTCCTCGAGAATAAACATGTATTTTTTGCAACGATCCGTTTTTTCCTTGCATTTTTTACATTTATGGTCGTTTTTATCATTATGTATCGTTTTTTACCGAGTGAAAATTTCAAAACAAAGCAGATCCTTCCTGGAGCATTTTTTAGTTCTGCTGCATGGTTTGTATTATCATTTTTCTTTTCAATGTATTTTGATAATTTTTCTTTCTTTAGTACTATGTACGGAGGATTGACCAGTATCTTGTTAACTTTGTTCTGGTTGTATTTTTGTATGATGATGCTTTTTATCGGTGCAGAGATCAATCATTATTTCATCTCACAATCGTCAAAAAAGCCTGTAAAACCAAGAAACAAAAGACCTGACATTCCATATGAACTTAAATAGAAAGAATCCTGTACAGCAGGATTCTTTCTTGTCTTTTATAAAATAAATCGTTTTGGAATTCCATTTTCATATGGAATCTGTACTTCACCTTGGATCAACGGTTTTAAATATGTCAGTAATTCGTCTTTAATATCATTCCCTTCTTCATTGATCCATTCCATCGGAACTTTCTTTTCATAATTCGCAATCTTTGACAGATCAGAAAGTACGATTTCTACCTGATATGGATCATCTGAAATTCTTCGCACTGCAGACATTTTTCCACTCTTTCCGCGAATCGCACTGACAGCTGCAAATGCTCCAAGATTTCTTGATTCCATGATATCAGTCTCACTTAACATATATCCAGCACATCTCTGAAGGATGTTTAATTCTACAGATCTGACTTTACATCCGATCTTCTCTCCTACCAGTCCTTCCAGATATTTACCGACACCAGAAAGATATTTATGTCCAAATACATCTTCTTTTCCTGATTTTGTTTCTTCTCCAACGTAATTTCCGTCAGCAGTTTTTACACCTTCACTTACCGCAATAATGATGTTATTTTCTTTTTTTAATGCTTCATTTACATCTTCAATAAATCGATCTTCATCGAATGCTTTCTCACAAAGATAGATCAACTGAGGAACTTTTCGCCCTTCGATCCTTGCAAGTGCAGATGCGGCAGTCAACCATCCTGCATTTCTTCCCATAACTTCTACGATCGTTACGGATGGGACATCATAAACAAAGCAATCACACGCAATCTCGGTAAACGCAGTCGCGATAAATTTGGCTGCAGAACCAAATCCAGGGCAATGGTCAGTCTCTCCAAGATCATTATCGATCGTCTTTGGAGCTCCCATTACCTTAATGTCATCAATATTATGTTCTTCACAGTAAACAGACAGTTTATATACGGTGTCCATAGAATCATTTCCACCAGTATATATAAAATATCCTATGTCATTCTTTCTTAAAATACGGATGATCTCTTCAAATTCTTCTGCATTTTCTTTGGGATTCCCCAGTTTCCATCGACAGGAACCAAGTGCCGCTGCCGGTGTGATCGCTAATAGATCTCTTTTTTCTTTTGTGTCACATACTTCATCGAGATTTACAAAATTCTCGTTCAGCACACCTTTAATTCCATTCAGAGCACCATAAACATGACCCACACGTCCACTCTCAATTCCAGCATCGATCACTCCTGTGATCGTCGCATTGATTGCTGCAGATGGTCCTCCTGACTGAGCAACTAGTAAATTCTTCATAAGTTTCTCCTTTATACTTTTATATTTGTTCAATCCCGATTATACCGTATTTCTTTTATTTTTTTCAACTTTTTTGACAAAATACCATATATTTTTACATTTGCTTTTTCTTTACGAATCCCTATTCATCTACTATAATTAACATAAACCGATCCTGAAATCTCATATAAAACATATATTTTCAGGATTTTAATATGACAAAATGGAGGTTTTTGGACATGAATCTAAATTTTATGAAACTTCGTGAACAAATGGAAAATCAAAAGGTTTCTTATTATCTTGTTCCAAGTGAAGATCCACATCAATCCGAATACGTAGATGATTACTTTAAATGCAGACAATACATCTCTGGTTTTACTGGTTCTGCCGGTACCTTTCTTGCTGGATGCGAAGAAGGATGGCTTTGGACTGATGGACGTTATTTTACGCAGGCCGAAGGACAGATCTCTTCTGATATCACATTGATGAAACAAGGGGTTTCCGGTGTTCCTACGATTCTTGAATTTTTGAAAGAACACCTGCAGGAAGGTGATACACTTGGGGTAAACGGCTTTACGATCTCAGCTTCTTACGGAAAAAAAATCGCAAAACTAGTGAAGCAGCATGGTGCATCTTTTCGTTTTGATCTTCGTTTTGTAGAAGAACTCTGGGCCAAAGATGATCGCCCCGCGATCACAAAATCCACAATTTACCGTCATGATATCAAATACAGTGGAGAACATACTGATTCAAAACTGGCACGTGTCAGAGAAAAAATGAAAGAACTTGATGCCAATGCATTTTTCTTATCCTCTCTTCCTGATATTGCATGGCTTTTTAACTTGCGTGGAGATGACATTGCATGCACTCCATTATTTTATAGTTATGCATGGATCACGATAGACAAATGTTTTCTTTTTCTTCGAAAAGATTGTATTTCAGCAGTTGCTTTTCAACGTTTTAAGGAACACGGCATTTCCATCCTCGATTACACAGAAGTTAGTGCTTTCTTAAAAGACCAACATGAAACTGTTTTGTTAAATCCAGATCTTACAAACTATCTGCATTATAATCTCTTATTCAAATGCAAGATCATTGAAGATAAGAATCCAACAGAACTAATGAAAGCTATAAAAAATGACATTCAGATCGATCATTTGAAAGCATGCCATATCAATGATGGGATCGCTATGACAAAATTTATGTACTGGCTTAAGAAAAACGTCGGAAAAATCCCTATGACAGAACGTATGATCTCTGACCATCTCGAGGAAGAAAGAAAAAAACTACCCGATTACATGGGCCCTAGTTTCGAGACAATCTGTGCTTATAAAGATCATGCTGCAATGATGCATTATCAATCCACTGAAGAATCCGATGTCGATGTCAAAGCTGAAGGTATGCTTCTCATTGATTCCGGTGGACAATATTATGGTGGTACAACCGATGTCACAAGAACTTTTATTCTTGGACCAATTTCAGAGGAAGAAAGGAAATACTTTACACTGGTATTAAAATCTATGCTGACTCTTGCCAATGCAAAATTCCTGTTTGGCTGCAGAGGAAGTAATCTTGATATTCTTGCAAGAGAACCTCTCTGGGAAGATAGCGTTGATTATCGTTGTGGAACCGGACATGGTGTTGGATATTTTCTTGGTGTTCATGAAGGTCCAAACGCTTTTCGTTGGAGATCGAATCCCGAAAATCTTGACGCAGTACTACAGCCGGGTATGGTCATCACAGACGAACCAGGTGTCTATGTTCCCGGAAAATACGGAATCCGTACAGAAAATATGCTGATCTGTAAAAAATGGCAGCAAAATGAATACGGTGCTTTCCTTCATTTCGAACCCCTGACACTTGTACCGATCGATCTTGACGGTGTTGACCTTTCTTTATTTAACGAAAAAGAAAAACAATTGTTAACTGATTACCAGCAGTTCGTATATGATACACTTTCTCCACACCTTAACGAGGAAGAATCTGCATGGCTTCATACACTCACACTTTGAATCTTACAAGAGCCTTTCTTAACAAACAAAATGGCAGGAACTTTTCATCTTACATATAGTTCCTGCCATTTTCTTATCTTTTATTCTTTTGTCTTGATCCACTGCTCCTTAAGCTTCTGATACGTCCCATCATTATTGAGAACCTGAAGTGCTACATTAAACTGATCCAGATATTTGTATCCCTTCACAAACATAATCCCATAATTACTTTCCTCAGAATTAAGTTGTTCATTCAACACACTAAGATTCGTATTATCTGCGTGTTCTTGCATATAATTCTGGATTCCTGTTGTATCATAAATCGTTGCATCGATCGTTCCTTTTTCAAGATCGTTCCATACTTTTGTAATGTTTTTATAATATGTGATCTTGTTATCCTCTGACAAATAATCCTCCGCATATTGTGCACTGGATGTTCCTTCTACAACACCGACCTTCTTCTCTGTAATCTCCTTACGATCTGTGATCTGGCTGTCTTTTCTGACCACGATCTGAAGATATGTTTCATAATAAGTGTCTGTAAATGAAAACTCTCTCTGTCTTTCATCTGTGATTGAAATTCCTGCGATTGCAAGATCTAATTCTTTGTTCTTGATCTTTTGCTCTAATTTCTTCATATTCATTGGATATAATTCATATTCAAAGCCCAGATATTCACTAAGTTTATCAAGAAGATCAATATCAAATCCTGTGATCTTCTTCTGCTCACTATCATAATATGAAAATGGTGCCATATCATTCGATACACCAACCTTTAATTTCATTCCTTTCATTGTCCCTTCAACTTTATCTGCCTGAATAACTTTCGTAGCCTTCGTTTTCTCTGTCTTTTGTTTCATCCATGGAACATTGCATCCACCAAGACAAAAAATAAGTCCAACCATCATAAGCGATGCTAATATCTTCTTCATCTTTACTCTCCTTTGATCGTATTTATCCTCATCATAGCACCTGAAAAAATATAAGTCAATTTCCTCTTCCATTTTTTTCAACGTATAAATTCCACCAGATCTGTACATGATTTTATTATACGAATCACAAATGGAGGAACTTATTATGGCACGAAAAAAAGTAGAAATCTGTGGCGTTAACACTTCTTCTCTCCCTTTACTTTCTGAAGAAGAAAAAGAAGATTTATTTGAGCGGATCGAGCAAGGTGATCTTCTTGCCAGAGAACATTATATCAAAGGAAATCTACGACTTGTTCTCAGTATCATCCAACGATTTTCAGGAAGTAATGAAAATGCAGATGATCTTTTTCAAGTTGGCTGCATCGGTCTTATGAAAGCTATTGATAATTTTGACCGGAATCTAAATGTGAAATTCTCTACTTATGCTGTTCCCATGATCATTGGTGAAGTCAAACGCTATCTTCGTGATAATCATAGTATGCGTGTAAGTCGTTCTCTTCGTGATACCGCATATAAAGCGATCAATGCAAGAGAAGTTCTTACCAAAAAATTAAATCATGAGCCTACGATCGACGTCATTGCAAAAGAAATCGATATGAAAAAAGAAGATGTCTTATTTGCACTTGATGCGATCGCAACCCCTCTTTCTCTTTATGAACCTGTTTATCAGGATGGAGGTGATACTCTTTACCTTATGGATCAGGTAAAAGATAAAAAAAACAAAGAAGATAGCTGGGTGGAATCCATTGCCTTAAAAGAAGCAATGGAACATCTTCCAGATCGAGAATATGATATTATCAAAATGCGATTCTTTGAAGGAAAAACACAAACAGAAGTTGCAGACGAAATCGCCATTTCCCAGGCACAAGTCAGCCGTCTGGAAAAAAACGCCCTAAAACACATGAAGAACCACTTAGTGTGATTCTTCAATATCTTATAGTATATGTTTCTTCTTCAAAATATACACCGCGATCAAACAGACGATCAAAGAAAAAATCGAGATTGCTGCAAACCCATATGCTTTCGTCGCAAACGGCATTCCAACACCATTGACATTCATACCATACAATCCCGAGATCATCGTTGGCAATTCCAAAATAATCGTGATCGCTGCCAAGAATTTCATAACCTGATTCAGGTTATTATCAATGATCGATCCAAACAAAGACATCGTACTTCGCAGGATATTATGATAAATATCAGTCATCTCCATCGCCTGTTTATTCTCAATGATGACATCTTCCAACAGTTCTTCATCTTCTTCATAATGTCTAAGGCCAATATGTTTTCTTAATTTCTCCAACACTACTTCATTTGATTTTAATGCTGTTGTAAAATAAACTAGGCATTTCTCTAAATCATACAATTGGATCAAGTCTTTGTTCTCATATGTCTCATGCAACAGATCTTCCACTTGATTTGCTCTCTGGTCGATCACACGCAGATAATACAGGAACAATGCTGCATTATTGTAAAGAATCTGATATACAAATCTTGTCTTCATAAATGTATAAAAATTTGATACCAGTCCATCAACAAATTGTTTTAAGATATTCGTCTGCTCCAAACAAACAGTAAAGACGATCTTATTAGTAATAAAAATCCCAAGCGGTATCGTCTCATACCATTTCTTTTCTTCCTCTTCCTCTACAACCGGAATATTCACAAGGATCATTGTATAATCATCTTCATTCTCCAGTCGGGAACGTTCTTCCGTATCCAGTGCTGCCTTAAGATCATCCATATCAATCTTATAATCTCTCGAAATATTCATGAGTTCCTCCATCGTTGGATCTGTGATCATCACCCATGATTCCAATTCGATATGATCTAATTCTTCTAACTCTTTATGTCCTTCATAATTCTTATAAATCTGGATCATCTTACCGCTCCTTCCTGCTTCATTCTTATTAAGTATAACTGATAGCAAAAGCTTCGTCCAGTAAAAAAAGAAATGTGTGTTTGGCACATTTCTTTTTGATAAATTCTTATATGATCATCTCAGATCCTTATTCAAATGGGTATTTCATTCCCCACTGTGTCTTAATACTTGTTAAAATTCGCATCGTATCTTTTGTAATGATCTGGCAATCATCCTCCAAGTTTCCTTCGATCGCTGCTTCCATTGCTTCTACCTCATATTTTAAAGCATCTTCTGTCTTTCCTGCTTCAACTGTCTCAACTTCTCCAGTTGCCGTATTGGTGATCGTTGCTTTGCATGCTCTTGGATATTCATATACTTCAATATATCCCTTATCACCTGTCACAACTCCTCGTTTTGGCTGTTTTGCACGAAGTGTCAGACACATAACAACCATCTCCCCTTTTGTATTCTTCATAATGATCCCAGATTGTTCATCTGCACCTGTCTCTAAATATTCTACAGTCGTAAGAATCGTATTTGGCATCTCACTTAAAAATGTTCTCGCAAATGCTGTTGCATATACTCCAATATCCAATAAAGCTCCGCCAGCTGCTTCTAATGCAAAAAATCTCTGTGTAGAATCATAACCTTTGTTACTTCCAAAGTTTACCTGTACCATCTTTGTATTACCGATCGCACCTTCTTTGATTCGTTCTTTTAATTTCTTATACAAAGGCATATGTGAAATTGTCATTGCTTCTCTGACTACCACACCTTTTTCTTCAGCAAGTTCCAGCACTTCTTCTAACTGTGCTGCATTCACTGTGATCGCTTTTTCACATAAGATATGCTTTCCTGCATTGACTGCCTGCTTCATATTTTCATAATGCATACTATGTGGTGTTGCAACATAAATGATATCAATATTTTCATCTGCCAGCATCTCTTCGTATGTTTTAAAAACATGTTTTACTCCATATTTGTCTGCAAACTTTTCTGCTTTCTCTGGTGTACGATTGGCTACTCCGTAAATTTCATGTCCCATCTTCTGAAATGTTGCTGCCATCTCATTCGCAATTGTTCCACAACCTAAAATGCCCCATGTACTCATCTTATCTTTCCTTCTTTCTTACTTGATCACTCTGATTCCTTCTTCACCTGCAACCAATGCTTTTGTTGCAACCTGATAAAATAATGATGTCTCGATCACCCCTGTGATCATCTTTAAGTTTTTGTCAATCTCTTCTAGTTCTGGTAAAGTGTCATAATAAACTTCCAGTAAATGTTCATCACGTTTCTTCACTGTTGCACCCATTGCTTCCACCTGACTTGTCACATAGTTCACTGCTTCTGGAATAATATCTAATACAACTGGTACTTTATTATTTAACTTATCTGTTACTTTCGTTTCATCGACCAGTAATACATATTCTTTTGCCATCTTTGCAATAATCTTCTCTAATGTGTGAATTCCGCCTCCACTTTTATATGCATCAAGATCAGAATCAACCTGATCACACCCGTCAAATGCAATTTCGATCTCTTTTACTTCTTTGGTATCAACAATTTCTAATCCAAGCTTTTTACATACTTGTGCTGTATGATCTGATGGTGTCACAACTTTGACATCTTTCTCAGCTTCTTTGATATCTTCTGCAAGATAACTGATCGTCTCTCCACCACCAAGTCCAATAATCCCATGATCTGGCACAAGATCAAGTGCCGCTTTTGCACATAAACGTTTCACTTTATTCCTCCTTTGTTTTTGCAAAGTTTTATTTTATGCTTTTATTTTATCATGAAGTTTTATTTTGTCAATCCTACATTGCATTTTTTTTTGATTCATTATAAAATAATAATAAAAAAAGAAAGGAGTTTTTCGTTATGAAGAAAACCATAAAAGACCTTTTTAAACTGATCACTGCCATCGCTACCGTTGCTGGTATTTTATATGTTGCTCGTGATCAGATCAAAGCGATCATTGCAAAGATCAAAGAAGTATCCGATGATGATTTTGACGATGATTTCGATGACGAATCTTTTGATGATGACTCTTTTGATGATGACTCTTTTGATGATGACTCTTTTGATGATGATGAGATTTTCCCTGAACCATCAAAAGACGACAGAGATTATGTTTCTATCAACATCACAGATACTGATGATGATGATCCATCCGTAGTTGAAGAAGAATCACAAGAAACAGAAACTCCATCCGAAGAATCTGACGAAAAAGAATAATTCGTAAATCGAAAAAAGACAGATGAGAAGAATCACCTCATCTGTCTTTTTTTCTTATATCATCACTTCTTTGGAATTTTGACTTTTTTCGCTTTTGAATATTTTCCAAAGTATTTCTTGGATTGATATGTTTTATATGCACGTACTTTCACATAATACGTCTTTTTTCTTTTTAATTTTCGACTCTTATACGTACGGGTCCGATTACCTTTATATGTTTTAACAACTTTATACTGGCCTTTCTTTCCCTTCCTTAAATACACTTTATATCCACTGGCTCTGCTTACTTTTTTGATTTTTACTTTTATTCTTCTTCCTGATCTCTTTGCCTTTATCACTGGTTTCCCCGGTTTTGTGATACATTTTGCGATATTGGAAGATGAACCATTCACAACCTTGCATAAATTCCCAGCATCTGTGTACGTAATAGAACGATATGGCACAATCTTATAACAATACGTCTTCCCAGATTTTAACTTAGAATCTGTATAGGAAGTCTCCTGTGTTGAAACTGTTTTTATCTTTTTATATTGCTGTTTCCCAGAATCATAACGATAGATCGCATAACCACTAACACGATCAAGTTTCTTCCACTGAAGAGAAATCTTTGATGTAGATTTTATATTTGCCTTTAATGTCATCCTATCTAACGGCTTGATCGTTGCCTGATGTCCTAGTCTCACAAAATCTGTGACTTCTCCGATGATACATCCGTCTTCATATTCAATCATCAGATCATCAAACACACACTGCTTTGTATCTAAACTGTATTTATACAGATCATTGATCAGTTCCTCTTTTAACTGCTTAATATAAGATGGTTTCAGACTGATATTTACTGTGTTATAGGCCTTGGGACTTTGATTCTGAGCCTTGATATCATACGATCCATCCGAAAACGTATAATTTCCATTATGATCTAAATGAAATGCTTTCACTCCCTGATTGCCTTGTGACTGATAGGTAAAAGAAATCTGTGCATTATCTTGATACACATCAACAACACCAGAGGAGCGATATTGCTCTCCATCTAAAACACCCCATGTACCAGACCATGAACTTAATGTTTGAAATCCTGTATCATGCACATCTCTTATGTATGGTGTCATGTAAGCGATCGCAATCTCCCTGATCACGTCATTGCCTTTTTTTACAAGAATCTTCCCATCCCAGTTTAAATCCGTGGAAACATACCGATTTGAAAAATTCACACAAATCTTTGCTGTATTCTTAGACGCAGATATAAGCTCAACCTCAAGATCCTTTTTTGCCTGTTCATTTGAATCATCGATCAAAACTTCGATATCACTTAGATCAACCGTCTCCGAAGTAAGACATAAAATACGGTCTTTCGGCATCATGATCGCACCTTCTCTGTCCCTTGTAGTTGCAGACAATGTATATACTGTCTCTCCTTTACTATTCGTAAACAGCACATCTTTATCATTCTCAGCTTCCTGTGTTACCTTGACCGGATTTTCTGTCTTCTCTCCATTCTCCTGTGCATATACTGTTACATTCAAACTTATGATCAGTATGAAGACAAACAAAAGTATATTCTTTCCTATTCTCATCGGTTTTCCCCCATTATTCAAAAAGAATCCTGCAAAGCAGGATTCTACACATTTAAAACGGCTTATCTTGTTGCCTCATTTAACATTCTCTTAAGATCATCCACGCTGTAATGATAATGTGTATTACAGAAATGGCAGTTTACTTCAATTGGCTCTCCATCATCAATCATGTTCTGAATCTCTTTTTTTCCAACAGAAATCACTGCTTTTTCTACTCTCTCTTTGGAACAGTTACAATGAAATTGTGTTGGAACTTTCTCATAGATCTTCATATCCATATCACCTAAGAGATCCTCCATCATCTTCTCTGGTGTATGTTCATGCTCTAATGCATAAGTTACGGATTTGAATTCTGCGATTTTCTTCTCTAACTTACTGATCGTTTCTTCCTCTGCATATGGCATCATCTGAATGATAAATCCACCTGCCTGACGAACCGTGTTATCTTTATTCATTAAAACTCCAAGTGCTACAGATGTTGGAATCTGCTCACTTGCCGCAAAATAATATGTTAAATCTTCTGCGATCTCTCCAGATACTAAATGTGTCTGTCCTGAATAAGGCTCTTTTAATCCAATATCCTTGATCACTGTCAAAACACCTAGATCTAATGCTTTCCCAACGTCTAATTTTCCTTCTTTGCTTGGAGGAAGCATCACATCTGGATTATTTACATACCCTTTCACATTTGCCTTAGAATCAGCTGTTACTGTTAACCCACCGATCGGTCCACTGCACTGAATCTGTAATGTGATCACATCACTGTCATTCTTACACATACTTCCCATCATAGCTCCGGCTGTTAATAATCTTCCAAGTGCTGCCGTTGCTACCGGACTTGTATTATGTTTCTGTCTTGCTGTCTCCACGACATCTTTTGTATATGCAGCAAAAAAACGAACCTGGTCATTTGCTGCTGTTCCTCTGATAATATAATCGTTCATCTTTTTTCCTTTCAATTTGCAATATAATATAATCTTTGTGTATCTTCCTTAACTTCATCCATTGTCTCTGCATCCAGAACACGCACGGATGAAAATCCCGCTTCATAAAGAAAGCTTACAACCTCTTCTTGTTCGTAAGCTTTCTGTAAATGTAATTCTTCGTACTTGTTATATGTACCTTGCTCATTCTGAATAAACAGGCTCAACTGATATTCATTGATACGTTCTTCTTCATCATAAAAATTATCCCAGATAAAGCTCGCATCCTCACGGTCTTCTGCAAATGTATTGCACGCAAGGATCTCTTTATACTTATAATGACTGTTCATATCAAATACAAACACACCATCTTCTTTTAAAAATTCTCTGACTCTTCTGAATGCTTCTTTTAAATCTTCTTCCTCTAGAATATAATTCATACAATCGCAGATACTAACCGCTGCATCTACCTGCTGCGGAAGCTCTAATGACACCATGTCCTGCAATACATATAAAATATGATCATCCTCTTCACTAGCCGCGATCTCCAGCATATCCATAGAATTATCAACAGCCGTAACCTGATAACCTTCTCTTGCAAGCTTTCGTGCCATCTTTCCTGTCCCACATCCAAGATCTAATACCTGTGCATCTTTATCAATCTTATATTCTTTGAATATATTTAAAATATTTAAAAGCCATTCATCATATGGGGTCTGATCCATAAATTCATCATACACCCTTGCAAAATCTCTGTAACTTTCCATCTTATCCTCTTATAGTAATGGTGCCAGTAATCGTAAGACACTCTGCGTCAATGTTTTTCTTAAATTTCCTTGACACATCTCTTTTGTGATCCTCTGGCTGATCTCAAATGTTTTCTCCATATCATGTTTTAACTGCATAACTGCATCATTCTTATACATAAAAACACCATTTTCAAAATGCAGATAAAGGCTTCGATAATCCATGTTGATCGTTCCAACTGTTGCCACCTTATCATCACTTGCAAAACACTTTGCATGAATAAACCCAGGAGTATATTCATAAATATGAATTCCAGCTTCCACCAACTGCTTATAATAAGATTGTGTCAATAAGAATACTAACTTCTTATCTGGAATTCCAGGAGTTACGATCTTTATATCAACTCCTCTTTTGGCAGCAAGGCAAAGAGCTGTTGTCATCTCGTTGTCAATGATCAGATATGGGGTGTAAATATAAACATAATGATTTGCAGTATTAATGATATTTAAATATACATTTTCTCCAACAATCTCATGATCTAATGGATTATCCGCATAAGGTTGTATAAATCCCTTTCCTTTAAAGGCATCTTCATAATGCTTATGTGGCAGAAAGGCTCCATATCCTTCATCTGTCTTACGGATCGCATTCCATACCTGCAAAAACATAACAGTGAAATTCCACACTGCATCTCCCGTCACCTTAAGTCCAGCATCTTTCCAATATCCAAAACGTTCAACCTTATTAATATATTCATCAGATAAATTCAATCCACCAGTATATGCTGTATGCCCATCGATCACAACTACTTTTCTATGATCTCTGTTATTCCATGCCGTTGAAACAAATGGTTTGATCGGATTAAATGGCATCGCCATGATCCCAAACCGCTCAAGCTCTTTGTAATATTTATAAGGGAGCAGATCCACACATCCTACATCATCGTACATAAAACGTACTTCAACACCATCATTGACTCTGTCTTTCAGAACTTCCAAGATCGTATCCCACATATATCCTCTTGAAACAATAAAAAATTCCATAAAGATATAATGCTTTGCCTTCTTAAGGTCCTCGATCAGTTCTTCAAACATTGCCTCTCCCGATGGATAATACTTCGCATCGGAATTCTCGTAAATCGGATATCCACCATACTGATCTATATACTTTGCCTGTCCTGCGACCTGATAATCTTCCTGTTCCAGTCTTTCCATCACTCCATAATCCTGTCCAAGCAGAAATTCTGTATCCTCGATCGACTGTTCAAGTTCCATACGGAGCTTCTTCGCTGGCTGCTTATCTCCCAGGACCAGATATAAGAATCCGCCAAAAATCGGAAACAAAAGGATTGGTATCGTCCATGCAAGTTTATACGCCGGATTATCATCTTTATTCGCAATATAGATCACAACAGTAATGCTAAATATGCGAAATACCCATTCGATCGCTTTGGAATATTCTCCGATCACCACAACCATATAGGTCATCCAGATCATCTGTAAAATGATCGCAACGGTCACGAATACCAGTCTTCGAAGTAAAAATTTAAGAATTTTTGAAATTGGTTTTGTTAAATGTTCTGCTATCTTCATCTTACGTCCTTACCTTCTTCAAAAGCTACTTCTTTTCATCTTAACATAGATACCATTCAATTTCAATTTTTATTTCATGAATCCTGACATCATGCAGCCTCCCGCTGCCCCGCATTCCATGATCTTTGTAATATTTTCTTCATTAATTCCACCAATTCCATACACCGGAATCTTGACCGCATTTACCACATCCGTCAAAAATTCAAGTCCCCTTGGCGGCAGACCTTTTTTACAATCTGTCACAAAGACATGTCCTGCAAACACAAAATCCACCCCCAGTTTCTGTGCTTTTATCGCCTCTTCTGGCTTATGGATCGATGTGCTGACAGATTCAAAATTAGACAGATTCCCCGCTTCTTTTAAAAATACCGGATATGGAAGATGAATCTTCTTGATTCCAAGTCTTCTTGCCACATCGATAAAATTATGAATGGTTAAGGAAGCACCGTTTCTGTCACAGATTTCCTTACATTTCTCTGCGATCTCATAGTACTCTTCTTCTGACAGATCCTTTTCTCTTAATACGATCGTTTTCACATCTTTCTTTGACAGATCCTCGATCACATCAAAAAATGGTCGTTTACATAGATTTCTATTTGTCACTGCGATAAAACATGGTTTGTTCATTTTAACTTCCTTTCGTATTTTCCTGACTTTCCTTCTGCTTTCTTATCTTACGGTTCATGATCCCGCCTAATCTTCCTGTTTCACTGGCTGATAATGACTTCCATCCACTCTTCTTTAGTTGATCAAGCAGACCAAGTTCTGCAGCAGTTTCATATTTTAACCGTTCCATCTCATTCATTTCTTCGAATGTCTTTTCTATAAAATCCTTTTCCTTTGGCATAATCTTCTTCCTTTCTGATTTGTCATTTTCTATTCTTAGAATATGACAAATCAGAAATTTCATACATGCACGGGAATTGTTTTTTGCAGGGTTACAGAATAAATGTAAATTTCTTTTACACACTTTCCTGTAATCTTTTCCAATGCTTGTTGGTAAGATTCCATCTGTGCACGATAACGTCTGATCAAAATATCCTCTTCCCCTTCTCTGACCCGGTCTGTTTTATAATCTACCAAAATAATTTTATCTTCTTCCTCAAAATATACATCAATAATTCCCTGAACAACAACAAAATCATCCGTTTTTGCTTCTTTGTCCATGTCAGAAAATGGAATTCCCGTCACGAACTGCCGTTCTTTATACAGCAGTTTCTTCTGTGCTGCCTCTTTCATCCTCTTCCCAAGTTCTGATCTCGTCAGAGCGAGGATTTCTTTTCGATAGATTACTTTTTCATATTCTTTTTTTAATTTTCCAAGAGAGATCCATCTTTCGATATCTTCGTTTAAACTTTTCATTGTATAGTCTTTGGAAAGATCTAGTAATTCAAAAACTTTGTGAATGATCGTACCTTTGGATGCCGCTGAAATCTTTTCAGTTTTCTTGACAAATGATGGTATCCTTTTTTCTTTCTCCATAGAAACAGATGAATACATCACTTCCTCAGTATCTGCTGCCTGACTCATACGTTTGATCTCTGATACAGAATATTTTAAACGACCTTTTGTCTCTGCCTCATTGCGGTAATGATATGCAAAACTCTCTTTCAGTGCTTTTACATTTTCGTTTGGAATCTGATCATTTAGACGTTCATAGAAGATCTGGCGGTTCATCTCATGAAGAAGTTCATTTCCTTCCTGCTGCCACAAAAGATCTTCCAGAGTATAGAACTTCAATCGATAATCCTGTTTTGGAATCATCGGAAGTGCCTTTTTGATCCAGTCAAAATAACTCCTTCCGCTCAAACGATCAATTGCTGTGACCTCTCCTTTTGCATTCCAGTCAATATCATCTTTCTTGATCCCAGTCAAGATCAGTTTTTCTTTTGCTCTTGTCATTGCAACATAAAGAACTCTTAATTCTTCTCCTAAAGACTCTCTTGTCATCTGATTTTTGATCAGATTCTTTAAGATCGTCTTCTTTCTTGTACGATAAACGGGATCAACATGATCTGCTCCGATAAAATAATCTCCGTGGAAGATCATACTTCCATTCCCATCCCTTAAATTAAATTTCTGATGGATCTTTGATACAAAAACAATCGGATATTCCAATCCCTTACTTTTATGGATACTGGAAATACGGACCAGATCCTGATCTTCGCTCATCGTATTTGCCTCTCCATAATCCATATCGTATTCCCTGCACTGTTCGATAAACCGCACAAAATGAAACAATCCCTTGATCTGGCTGCTTTCAAAAGCTTTTGCATGTTCAACGAGCATCAGGATATTTCCTTGTCGTTTTTTTCCTTGCGGCATGGCTCCTGCATAATGATAATACCCACTTTTTTCTAGAGCCAGCCAGATCAACTGTGTTAATGGCAGATATGTCTTGGCATCCCGTAACAGATCAAGCAATTCCAGTGCTTTCTTTGATTTTTCCATCTTATCTTTCGTCTCACAAAGACATTCATAGAGAGAATCTTTTTCTCCATCTACCTTTAATCGTCCTAGTTCTTCCTCCGACATCCCGATCATTGGAGACCTTAAGACAGCTGCAAGATCAATATCCATATATATATTATCAACTACAGACAATAAACTTAATAACGTGCGGATCTCCACCGTATCAAAATACCCTTTCTGATTATTTGCAAATGCTGGGATTCCCGCATTCATCAATTCTTTCTGGATCACTTCCGCATTTGTCTTCATAGAACGAAGCAAAATAACGATATCACTGTATTTGGCTTTTCTTAAAATCATATTGCCTTCTTCATCTTTTCCAGTGACCATCATTGGATCTTCTCCATCGATCATCTCATGAATCCTTGTTGCGATCATTCTAGCTTCCAAAACAACTGCATCTTCTTCCGAGTCTTTGACTTCATTAGATTCTAACAGTAACAGTTCTGTCTGTGCATCACATCCCTGTTCAAATTCCATCGTTGGAACAAGAGCAACATTTTGAGTATATTCGATATTTCCAAGATCTTCATGCATGATCTGGTAAAACACGTCATTGACAAATGTAAGGACCTCACTGCGGCTTCGGAAATTATTACGGAGCTCAATGAGCTGATATTCTTCCCCCTTTTGCTGATATCCATGATATTTTTCAAGAAACAGCTCTGGCCTTGCCAGTCGGAAACTATAAATACTCTGCTTAACATCCCCTACCATAAACATATTATGACCGCCTTCGGATTCTTTGGATACACTCCTTAAGATTGCATCCTGAATATAGTTACTGTCTTGATATTCATCGATATAGATTTCTTCGTATCCATCGGACTTTTCTCTTGCGATCTTACTTGGCACTGGATTGCCTTCCTCATCATAATGATCGATCAAAAGTTCCAGCGCAAAATGTTCCATATCATCGAAATCCATGATATTTTCATTCTTCTTTTTCTCATCATAACGGATCATAAATTCTCTCGTCAGATCGATCAATCCTTTTAATGGACTTTTGATTCTTCTTAATTCATGAAAAATTTCTGACTCATTTTCATAAAAATATGCTGCTTTCAGATCATCAAGCAGATTGTACGCCTGATTTCTTTCATACTTACACTGATCCTGAAGCATTTCATCAATCTCATCTGTTTTTTTCTTACGTCCAGAAAGTCGTGGTTTCTCCATCTTTACAAAGCTTTCACATAATTCAGAAAATGTCTGTGCTTCTTTAATCTTTATGATGATCTCTAAATCTTTTCGCAGTGTTTTTTCATAAAAATATGGTCCACCAGGAGAAAGTGCCAGTTCTAATGCTTCCTGAAGCGTATCATATGCACCATCTATCGAAAATCTTGCATCTCTTAAGATGATCTTCATAAATGGTGCCTGATCAAACTGTTCTTTTGTCTCTACTGAAATATTATTTTCTGCCTGATCAAGCCATTTTTCTGGTTCTCTGTGGCTTCTTGCATTTTCATATAACTTTAAAATATATTCACTGATGATATTATCATTTTTTCCTGGAGAATAAGATTCGATCAGATTGATAAAATCTTCTTCTTTTTTCTCATAAGCTTCTTCCAACAGATCATCCAATATTTCTTTTCTTATTGCAGATAATCTTCCTTCATCCCCCGGTGCTGTATTCGGATCAATACCAAGCACATAAAAATAATCACGGATCAGATTCATACAAAAACTATGGATCGTTGTGATCTGTGCCTTGTGGATCAATGACAGCTGCTTAACAAAATGCTGATTCCCTGGAAATTCCCGCACCTTTTCATCAAGTGCCGCCATAATCCTTTCTTTCATCTCCCCTGCTGCTGCTTTCGTAAATGTCACGACAAGCAGATGATCCACATCGATCGGATGTTTTTCGTCCGTGATCTTTTGTATAATACGTTCTACCAGTACCGCCGTCTTTCCAGAACCTGCCGCAGCAGATACTAAGATGTCGGCATCTCTTTGATCAATGACTTTCTGCTGTTGTTTGGTCCAAGGCATGTTTTCCCTCCTCTAGTGATACTTTCTTAATCTTCTCTACCTGATCAACACCATCTTCATAGGCGCAGATATTCTTAAACTCACAATACTCACAAGGTTTTCTTCCTTCATATTCATATGGCTTTATAGAAATATCTCCATGCATCAATGAATTTCCAAGCTCTGTCATTTTCTTTTCCACAATTCTTCCCAGATTGAACAACTGTGTTGTATTTAAAACAGAAGATCTCTTGTCATATCCATTCTTCGTTGCACGGACCGGCAGTGTCAGATATCCTTCTGATCCCGTATGTTCCATATGATCGATCAACTGAAAATCTTCATTGACGACGCCACTCATCTTAAGATCTTTTAAAATCTTATCTTCCGCCTCATTCTCGTGTTCTACATTGACGATCGGATCATCCATATGAAAATAAAACATTCCTGCCGGATATACCCGCTTTCCTGTTTTCTTTTCGTATAATTCCATCATTGCGTTCATATAAATGATCAGCTGCATCTGCAATCCATGAAAAATCTTGGCAAAATCAAACTTCTGTTTACCTGATTTGTAATCGATGATCTTTAAATATTTATTTTCATCATCTTCTATACTGTCCATACGGTCAACCACTCCAGAAAAGATCATTTTCTCTCCATCTTCTAAAGCAAACGTCATGGAATCTAAATGATTTTCCTCTCCAAAGGCAATCTCATATTCTTCTGGTGTAAAATCACCCCTCTTGATATGTTGTTCCATCGCCCATACCGCTCGTTTAGAGATTCGTTTCATCCGCTCCAGGACATATTCATTTCTGTGGCTGCTCTCAAACAATTCTTTTTGGATATCCGTAACTGCCTGCTCGACCATCAGTTCTACAAATTCATCTCTTGATGCATCATCCGCAAACTTCCAATCACTGCGCTTTCCAACTAATTCCATCGTCTTATGAAAAACTTTTCCCATATCGGTCGGCAGAATTTCATGCACCAGACGTTTTCGAAGTCTTAACCCATACTGCATAAAATGAGAAAATGCACAACCGGCAAACTTCTCCATTCTCGTTACACTTCCTGAAATCGTATCTCCATACAGATCATGAATCAGTTCCTTGCTCAATGGCAATGCCTGATTGGTGTAAAATCTTGCATCTACATAATCACCCACAGGTTCCAACTCTTTTAAAGCATGATATAACGTCTGCATCCATTTCATTTTCTCCGGATCATCGTCTCTTTCATCAAATTCCATCTCCTGCAGACAAAGAATCATCTGATCTAACGCTTCTTCCCTTGTATAGCCCGTCTGCACTTCTTCTTCCTGCATCGTAACCTTTAATTTTGGAAAAATGCGTTGAATCCTTTCAATAAAATAGGACGGACGGTTATTATTTCCTGCTGCATCCATCATGCGATAGGATAAATACAAACGATCGGTTGGTTTTGACACCGTAAGATACAAATAAAACTGTTCCATATAGGCAGACTGTTTGATGCCAGGCGCCAGATTTATTCCATAGGTTTCAAGCACTTCTCTTTGATGGTCATTGACAACCCCTCCACCGCCATTGGCTGCAGGAATCACACCTTCATTGATACCTAGGAAAAATAAGATTTTTACTTCTTCGGTTCTCGTTCGTTTCATATCACCGATCATGACCTGATCAAGACTTGGCGGGATCACACCAATCTGCATCTCTTCCAGTCCACTTTCCAAAACACTTAAAAAGTCATCATAAGAAAACTTTTCTTCTCCCAAAATCTCTGCCATCTGTTCTAACAGGTCAATGACCTGTTCATAAACCTTTGCATAGGTTGCTGCCGCAATGAGATCTCCTGACGCCTCAAACATCTCCTGTTTCTTTACCATCTTTCCTTCAACATCCAATGTTTCCAGAAATTCATATAGATAGATAAGCTTTCTCTTAACCGTACTGCCTCTTCGCTTTAATCCAGTTTTTAATGTTCCAACTTCCTCAATAAAACGAATCCTTAAAGCTTCCGCTCTTCCAACATCTTCATCAGAAAATAACTTCGATGCAAATGGGCGGTTCCATCTGGCAAATCCACGAATTCCACAAGCCAGCACATAATTTTCCAGAAAATCTGCTTCTTCCATTGTAAAATTCGAGAAACCTGATTTTAAATAACGAAATACCATATCGTATGAAAAATCTTTCTGGATCATCTTCAGAACAGAAAGGAGGGTTTCTATACATGGATTATTTAACAGTTTTCGATTCACATCTACGAAATATGGAATATGCAGATCATCAAAACTTTTTTCCAATTCATTTTGATAGCTGTCAAGATCCGCTGTTAATACAACAATATCTTTATATCGATATCCTTCTTCCCTCACAAATCGTTCAATCTCATTTGCCACTGTTCTACTTTCCTGCCTTGGATTCATAAAACAACGGATTTTAATATCTTCTGGTTCATCCTTGTATATCTCATATGGATAACGCTCGATATTCTGCTCCAGATGGCGTAATTCCTTAGAATCTCTCTCATCCGGCCAACAGATGATATCTGGCATCACCGGGGTTCCTGCATCCTGCGCAAGTTTGATCAGTTCATATTTTTCTTTCTTTGACATGGCAAATAATTCATATTCACGGTACTGACTTCTCACGTAACGCCCATCCAAAGTCAGTCCAACATATACATTTTTCCCAATCTTTAATAGCTTTTCCAGTACTTTTCTCTGGATCGGCGTAAATCCTGTAAATCCATCCAGATAGAATGTTGCATTCTTTAATTTCTCTGATTGTTCCACTTTCTGTGCCAGAACATCTAACAATTGTTCAGAGATCAAGTACCGTTCCTTGATATAATCTTCAAAATTCTCCATCACAAGAAGAATATCTTCCATCTTTGAGCGTAATCCTTCTTCTTTCATCCCATCTGTAATCTTCTTTAAATCTTCCATGGACACGTCATACTGATAGACCTCTGCAAAAAAAGATTTTAATTCATCAATAAATCCCTGTTTTTTCATGCTGGACGCAAATACTTTTAATTCTTCTTTATGCTGCTCCATAATCTTTCGGATCACCATAGATTTTCCTTCATCTTCCAAAAGGTCTTTCGGAATATATGATAATTCTTCGAATACACGATAAGTTAATCTGAAAAATCCCACCACATCAATGTTAAACGTTCCATGACGTGGGTGTCTTGTGACCAGTTGTTTTTGTGCATTTAGCGTTGACTGGTCCGGCACAATAAAAAAGAACTCCTCATCTTCGTGTTCCATGGAGTCTTTGATCATCTGATCATAAATAAAATCTGTTTTTCCAGATCTCGCAGACCCTAGTATAAACTGTAATGCCATATCATTTCCTCCATTTTCTATCATTATATCTTATCCTTTATTTTCCGTAAAGATGTTCTAAATATCTCATTCCATTCATAAACTATAGATAGAATCTTTTAGGAGGATAACTATGTCATCAAAAACGAAAATTGTCGTATTGAAAGCACGGGAACTTATTTACACCGGAATCTTTATCTTACTTGGAATACTTTTGATCTTACTTTTGATCTTTATGTTTGTTCCTTCCCATAAATCAAAGAAAACAAAAGAAACTTCCGGTTACACACAAGGTGTCTATTCTTCTCCATTAAAACTTGGAGAAAACGAATTAGAACTTTCGGTCACGGTAAAGGACGGCAAAGCAAGATCGATTTCTTTAAAACATTTAAATAAATCGATCAAAACAATGTATCCTCTGATCGAACCTTCTCTAAATGAGATCAATAAACAACTTCCCAAAGTTCAAAATATTGATGATATCAAATTTGACGGGCAAAGCCAGTATACGTATACATTATTAAAACAAGCGATCAAAAATGCATTAAAGAAGGCACAGGATTAACACCCCTGTGCCTTCTTTTTATTTCTTATATTCTTCTAATTTCTCTGTTTTTGTATTTCGTTTGTAGATCTTTCCTGTATCTTTATCTACATAGAAATCTCCGTATTTCTTCCCAGAATCATCGGATGTATCATAGATTTCAAAATGATATCCACTGGCTCCATCCCTGTATTCCTGTTCGTCTTTTGTCTCATTTCGAACTTCATACTTACCATCTTTATCGTCATTTTGCAGACGGTTTAATAAATAATCATGTGCATCGTCATAGTTATCAAAACCATTTGCGATATCATCTACCGCATCTCCAACTCCATCTGCCACATCATCAACGGCATCCTCAGCATCGTCTACCAGATTATCTTCCGTTGTAGCTGATGCATTATTATTTTCTGTTGTTCCTTTTGTCGTAGAATCCTTTCTGCCGTTGCCACATCCAGTAAATACAACGGATACTGCAAGGATCAGTGTAAACAAAAGACTCGTAAGTTTTAACGTCTTTTTCATCTTGTATCTCCTTTTCTCTTTAACATCTTGATACTTATATTCTGTCCAGAAGAAAAGAAAATATTTATTTTGATATGAAAAATTCTTATTTTTGTTTTATATTTTGGCTGATCTTATTTTCTTGTAAGCTTCAGTGCGATCTTATCTCCGATCCATTGTCCAACCTGAACGATGATGACAAGTGCAACAACTGTTACTAATAGCACTCCTGTCTGATAGCGGTTATATCCATACATGATCGCAAGATTACCGATCCCGCCGCCTCCAACAGCTCCAGCCATTGCTGAATATCCGATCACACTAACAAAAGTTACAGTTAAAGCACGAACCAGTGCTGGTGTTGCTTCTACAAATAAAACCTTACGAATAATAAGAGGCATACTTGCTCCTGTTGCAATCGCTGCTTCGATCACACCCTTATCAACCTCACTAAATGCACCTTCCACAAGTCTTGCATAGAATGCGATTGCTGCGATTGCCAAAGATACAGATGCTGCGATTGGTCCGATCATTGTTCCTACAACCAGTCTTGCCAACGGCTGTAATACAATGATCAAAATGATAAATGGTAAAGACCTGATCACATTGATGATCGTTCCTGTAATGCCATTAACTACCCTGTTTTTATAAAAAATCGGATTCGATGCCAGATGTAATACTAGTCCTAAGATCGTTCCAAGGATTGCTGCTGCGATCATGGAAATCAATACCATCTCAAAGGTCTCAAAAGATGCCTGAGCAAATTCTGACTGGATGATCTCTAATGTTTCATTCATATTATCTTCCTCCTAACCTCTCTAATTTATATACATTCTTACTAATGTATTCTAATGCTTTCTTACGTTCTGCATCTTCTCCTCTAAGGATTACGATCAACATACCAAATGGTTTATTCCTGATGTAATCGACTTTCCCATTGATGATATCCATTGTAATATCATAGTTCTTAGAAGCAACACTGATCACAGGATCATAAGAATCATCTCCTGTATAACTTAAACGAAGGATCTCTTCATTTGTTTTTGCTTTTAATCCCTCTGGAACCTCTACATTTAATACGCGTTGTACCAGACTCTTTGCAATATCTGACTTAGGATTTGCAAAAGCAGAATAGATATCTGTAACTTCTTTCAGCTTTCCATCTTCCATAAATGCAATACGATCAAATAATTTCTTTGCTACATCCATCTCATGTGTGATAAATACGATCGTGATATGTGTTTTTTCATTGATCTCTCGTAATAATTCCACGATTTCTTCTGTATTCTCAATATCCAATGCGGAGGTTGCTTCATCGCATAACAAGATATCTGGATTGTTCGCCAATGCTCTTGCAATCGCAACTCTTTGTTTCTGTCCTCCACTTAAGTTTGCTGGATATGCATCTGCTTTTTCTGGAAGATGTACGATCTCTAAGAGTTCTTTCACTCTGTCTTTAATCTTATCCTTTGGATAGTTATTGGCATACAATGAAAATGCAACATTTTCAGCGATCGTTGATCCACTGATCAGATTAAAATGCTGGAAGATCATTCCAATATTCAATCTTGTTTTTCTTAATTGCTTTCGGTTAAACTTCGTAATATCTGATCCTTCAATGATCACTTCTCCATTCGTTGGTCTCTGTAACAAATTGATCACACGTACCAGAGTACTCTTTCCAGCACCACTTGGTCCTACGATTCCAAAAATCTCTCCTTTGTTGATCTTTAAGCTTACATTATCAACCGCTTTGAATTCATGACTGCCATTTTGGAAGGTAACATCTATATTTTTTAATTCAATCATGACTTTATCCTTTCTTATTTTTCATTGTCCTTTGATCACTTCATCGGACTTTTTTCTTATCCTGTAAAATCAGATAAGCTATCGCCTATCAGTTTTCCTGACAGACAATAGCTTCATCATAACAATTTCAGTTGATTTTTTCAATAATTTCTTGTTACTTCCATAAATTATTTATGGTTTATAGCAATCTTGTACTCTTAGAACAGTGGTACAACAGCTCCATCATATTTGTCATTGATATATTTTTTCACTGTATCACTCTTTAGAGCTTTGATCAGTGCTTTTGTTGCATCTGTTTTTTCATTTCCCTTTTTCACTGCTACAACATTTCCATATGTTTTAGCTCCGATAGAATCAGCATCTTCTGTTGCTAATGCATCTTTGTTGACTTTTAATCCTGCTTCTAAAGCATAGTTTCCATTCACAACTGCGATATCAACATCTTTTAATGATCTTGGAATCTGCGCCGCTTCGATTTCTTTGATTGCTAAATCTTTTTTGTTCTCTACGATATCTTTCTTTGTTGCTGTTAATCCTGCTCCGTCTTTTAATTTGATAAGTCCCTGATCCTGTAACAATAATAACGCTCTTGCTTCATTTGTTGTATCGTTAGGAACTGCAACTGTTGCACCGTTCTTTAATGCTTTTAATGTCTTTGTCTTTCCTGGGAAGATTCCAAATGGTTCATAATGGATTGTTCCAGCGGATACTAAATGTGTCTTCTTTTGTTTGTTGAAGTCATCTAAATATGGTTTGTGCTGGAAATAGTTTGCATCTAAATCTCCAGATTCGAGTGCTGTATTTGGCTGTACGTAATCAGAGTATTCTTTAATTTCTAATTCGTATCCTTCTTTCTTTAATTCTTTCTTCGCTACTTTTAAGATATCAGCATGTGGAGATGGACTTGCTCCAATAACGATCTTCTTTGTTTCTTTTTTATCACCGCTATCTTTCTTTGCTCCGCATCCTGCGAATGCTCCGACTAAAACTGCTCCTGTCAGTGCTAATGCTAATGCTTTTTTTAATGTTCCTTTTCTCATACTTTTCACCTCATACTCTTTCTATTTTTTTGTTATTTATATTGTATTGTTTCAACTGATTGAGTCTAGTATAACAGTGTATTAGGATTTTGTAAAATATGTATTTCTTTTAGTTTGATATAGTTTTTGGCTATAACAGATTGTTTATATATGAATGATGCAGCTTTCTTTTAAAACTGATATCTCACCCAATATGGTGTAAGATTTTTTGTATATATCTGGTTACTAAATGAGGTCATTTCATTTGGTATCCAAAGGGCTTCGTACATTTTACTGCTTGCTCCTGTATATAAGTTCAGATTTGTTGGTATCATTGCTTCATAACCTTCTGATAAATAGAAACTTTCTATATTCTTTATATTTTTCGAGCATGTTCCATCATATAGTGTATAAGAATTGATGATATCCAGACCATTTAATGGATAAGCTGCAAACCCATTCACGGCCTGCACATCATAAACAAACAGTACTAAGGTTGTTCCTGTATGTTCATATTCTCCTTGTTTGATTTCTTCTAATGATTGATTCATCTGTAATAATCGGTTTTCTGCTTCTTGTCCCTTTAAAGTTTCTGTCAGTTTGAAGTAAACGGTTCCTCCTGTTGTATCTAATGTGATTCCTGTTCTTGGATCAGCCGGATTGACTCTTGTCCCTATCGGATTCGGCTCTGTATTAGTCTTTGTCGGTTTCTTTGTTGTTTTCTGCCATACTTTTACTTTACATTTGTATTTCTTCTTTCCGATCTTGGCTGTGATCACTGCTGTTCCTGGCTTTTGGGCTGTAACTTTTCCTTTTCTTGTTACAGTTGCGATCGTTTTCTTGTTGCTTGACCACTTTACTTTTTTCTTTGTTCCTTTTACTTTCAAGGTGTAAGTTTTCCCTCTTTGTAAAGAAATCTTTGTTTTGTTCAATTTGATCTTTGCCTTTGCCTGAGTGTTCATTGTTGGAGTAAATGTCAATATCAGCATTGCAATGAACAGCCTTGTGAGTAATTTTTTCATACGTGTTTCCTCCCTTCAATTGATCCTATGTGATATGTTTAGTATATTCGTTTCTTTTTGTATATTCAATATGTTTTTTACTTTTTTGGTAAATTTTGTTTTTATTTCCATTGATGTCTTTTTATATCATAGGGGATTTCATCGAAATTTCCTATGAAAATAAAAAAAGACAGAGTTCTAAATGATCTAAAACTCTGTCTCTTCTTATCTAATAGTGAGCGTGCGGGGATTCGAACCCCGGACAACTTGATTAAAAGTCAAGGAATCAAATCTATGTTAAACCGCATAAACTCTATTGTTCTCAATTTTGGTTGGAACGAAAATGGAACATTCTCGCTTCAACGTTGTTTATAATATCACATCATTTTCGACAATGCAAGCATTATTTTTAAATTTTTATGTAAGTTGCTGAACAGTACCCTGTCTTACCGTTATATTTAACTTTATGCCACGCACTACCTTTTTTGACAACCTCTACTGTTGCGCCCTTAGGGATTCTATAAACAATATCGGATTTTGTGTTCGCACTCTTTCTCATAATCAGTGGGTCATGTTTCGTGATAACTGTTCCATGGACTTTTGCTTTCTTTGCTTCTTTCACTGTTGTTCCTGCAATGTCAGCCTTGAACTTCTTCCACCCCTTATTATTCTTTCCAATCCATGGGTCTGGACAATCCTTGCCGTTTACATCCCAGTGGCGAATAACGTGGTCTGCATCAATGTTGTACTTTTTCATGTAGTATGTAACCAACCACACGAGATCGTTGTATACGTCCGCAGGTACGCCGCCAACACAATTGCACATTTCGATGCTTAAGGTGTTTGCATTTGTAGCAACTTTGTATTTGCTACCTGCACCATTTTTTAAAGTGTAGCATCCACCTACTGCCCATGCTACCCTCTTAAGAGATACAGACTTATATACCACTCCACTACCATCAATAAAACAGTGGGCAGAAGCGTGTCTGTTTTCTCCTTGGAAATATTTGCAGTTATTCAAAGCTGTATCGCCTTTGTTTCCTGTGAAATGCACTACAATAAATTTAATATCACTTAATTTTCTTTTGCCGCCATAATTTGACTCATCGGCAAATTTGTTAATAAATTTCATTTTACACTTCCTCTTTGTGGGTAATGTTGATAGGTTCTTCTGTTAAGTCCGCAGGTCCTTGATAGTCTGGGTCTACTGCCTGTCCTAATTCTTCATAAGACATTGCATTAACACTATCCCCGATTCCCTTTGTTGTTGGGTCCACCAATACCCCGACAGCCACTAAGATATTAAGGATGATACCTACAAGCTGTGATACTACATCCTGTGCGATTGGTGCTGTGATACCTAAGATTCCTAGAATCTGATAGATAAATGCAATTAAGGCAGAAGCCAATGCTACTAATGTTGCTTTATTTTTGAAACGTAATTTAAGATTCATAGTTTCTCCTTTCATTTATTAAGTGTTTGTGTTAATATGTGAATGGAGATTTTCTTCTTTCTTAATCTCCATTTGTAATTTATTTACACCTTGCTTCATGCAGGGTGTTTTTTTATTTATACGTTAAATAGTGATTTTTCAAGTTTACAGTATAAAACCTATGGCATTGATGGATTTGCTATTAAAAAAAATAGTCAGTTAGCAATGATTTATATATGGTATGGCAAAAGTTTGACAGGCGGTAATACAAATCAAACTTTATTAACATTGCCCAACGGTATTACATTTAACAATGAAGTTTTCGCTCCTTGTGAAATCATTGACGGAAGTTGGACTCCACGTGGAAATACTGGGTACATAACTATACATAACAATACAGTGGACATAAGATGCAAAGATACAACATCTTACGGTGTCGTAATAGCAAATGTGATTGTTCCTGCATCATACATTAATATTTCATAGTTCTATTAACTAAATAATGATTTTTCTTTCGATTTTACATTAGTTCCAAACGGCAACTTAAAAACCTATTTGAATGTCTTTAAAGTCAAAAATAAGCTTATTATAATTGGTGGCATTGACGTTCCGTTTCGATGGGAAAAAACATATTCTTTTTTGACAATAAACGGATTGACTGCCGTAAAATCTGAAAGCTGTATGTTAGTACATGTTCAAGCGAGTGGACAGGAAATCACATTGTTAAACATTCCTAAAGGTGGCAATCGAGATTTAATGCATACACTAATTAGTGATTTAACTTATAAAAAGATTGCGTCAAATATTCCAAGTTCAACAAAATATACAATTCCAAGTGAATATAAAATGGCAATTCTTGTTGCAACAATTAATTATCCTAATGCAATAAGTCCGCAATTCACGTTCATGTTTCCAAATTTAACAGAAACAAATCGTATATCTGATGGTTACTGGTATGACAACACTTATCACGCAAGCTTTATGGCATGCAACGATGGAAATGTTGTTTACTTTGCTTCAAATTGGCAAGTAGTGTCTCCAACAGGTACAGTTACTTATGATGTTTATGCAAGGTAAGTTAATTATCAAATACGATTCCACCTTGGTCTATATATACTCTAGGTGGAGCAATTACCGTATAATATCCCCATTGTGGGAGATTACAAATTTGTATAGACGTACCGCTTGCACGGCAATACACGTTACTAGATATAATGTTTGATGTGCCGTCAATTTTAACACTTGAACCGCTCACATTTACTGTAATTAGAGAGCATATTGGACTTCCATTCCCGTTTCCATAAAGAAGCAAAGCAAACTTATCACATGTTTTTTGAACTGTAGTATAGTTTTCTATTGATATATAGAAATCATTACCAGAACCACTTGTTTTTAGCACAATGTTCCTTGATCTATTTGTTAAACCACTATTTAACGTAGAAATATCTGATTGTATTTTACTTATACTATCTTCTATATTTCCAATCCCTAATTTAGTTTTTATCAGAGACACGATCGTTGACCACTTAACCTTACTGGCGGTACTCCCACCAGTAAGCATGTAATCATCATCTGATATTGTCTTTTTCTCTGTTAAATCCGATATATGTACTAAAGGTATATTGATTGCCATAACATCACTCCTTAATTCAACTTGTTTTCTCTGACGTAGCTTCTGATAGCATCAATGTGATTTTTAAGTTCTTTATCTACTACCCAGAAATTTTCTTTTTTATTCTGTGACAATGGTTCTCCTGTGTTATCGTCAATTTCATTGTATGTGTATGATACTCTGTCTCCACCGTCAATATTTAATACCATAAAGCTACTCAATTGTTTCATTTAACATTTCCTCCTGTTCTTTAATCAAATCGTTGATTTCTTCCATATATTCTTTCTCATAGTCAATCACTTCTTCTTTTTCTGAGTTATCGAATTTTTCAAGTCGTTCAAATTCGTAATCTTTCTGAATTGCTTTGATTTCCCACGAGAACTTAAGATTTTCAGTACCTTTTACAACAAAGTAACTATCGGTCTTTTCTTCTACCCATATATCGCCTTGCCCCTCTTTCTGCAAGAATACTTGGTACTCAACACCTGTGTTTACTGTCTCTGAAAATATATCGTCAATGTCTATGTAACATTTTCCTGTATTATCAGTACATCCAGAACCTATATCCCCAAAATATGGGGTTGCTGTTTCGTAACAATACTGCTTTCTTGTATCGTAATTTTCTGTATCTATGATTCTGTTTTTTGTTCCTGCAACAGACAAACTTCCGCCGATAGTAACTGGCTGATAAAAACTTGATTTTTCTTTTCCAAAATGAAATTTATATTCACTTACCGACCCAAGATAAAGTGATTCATCCGTCATATGCATTGTTATGTCTGTCTGTACTGTAATTGGTCCACTGCTGTTATTTTTTAATACAATCTCATCTGGGGATAAAATCGCACATGCACCAGTTCCATCCTTGTTTTCAGATAAATATATACCACCGAACACATCTGGTGTTATACACACATATGCTATTGGCTTTTCTCCCATACCTGATATATAATGCGTTACGACTATCCCTTTCGTGTTTATGTCAACAATTTCATTATCGTTTGCGTCATAAACATGCATTTGTCCATTGCCATATGTATTTGCTTTTCCACCAAGGTTTAATGTCCCACCTCTTGCGTACGTAAAGTTGATATACAGCTTACCGTCAGACCCACGATAAATACCTTGCCATGCTCCGTCATTGGTCAGCAGATTAAATATATCTTCGTGAGTCAGTGCATCCACGTCTATTGCAACTGGGATTGTCTCAATATCCAATACCTGTGTAAATCCACCTGCTGCATACATCGTGCATCTCAATGCTGTAAGGTTTCTTGAGATACCGATTCCGCTTGAACCGCTTGCTGTGATACCACTTGTGCCACTCGCCAATACAGAGTACAGTGCATGAGTAATGTCCGTTTCGTCTGATGATGAAGTATAAACTGTCGTGTATGTATCTCCGTCTGTTGTTTCTTCAATCTTGAATCTACATTTATAGGCTGTACGTGCTGTCGCTGTACCGTCACGATAATAACCAGACAATGTAATGTAGTTCGGAACAATTGTGTTATCTGCGGACATTTTCACGATACTCGAAGAAGTCTCCATGAAGTACGTTCTTCCTGCACTTCCTTGGTCGCCCTTGTCCCCTTTTGCTCCGTTACTTCCGTTACGGCTGACAGAGTAAGAAGTTGTTGTCTTGTTGTTGGTATAAGTCGTGATCATCCTTGTCCATAGATACTGTCCTGCACTTGTTGTTGGAACATTTGTTGACCATGTACCTGTTGGAACTGTTGTACCGCTACTTGATACTTGGTAAGTAATCGCTGTTGACTTTATACCGTTTCCAGTAGCCCCAGTATTACCTTTCTCGCCTTGAGGACCTTGCGGACCTGTTGCCCCAGTATCCCCTTTAGCACCTGTCGCCCCAGTATCTCCCTTGATTCTTGCCCAAGTGTAAGAACCAACCGTTGTAGGGTCTGCTTGGTTATAGTCGGTGCAAGTTCCGATATATGTTCCAACGTCCTCTCCCGAATTAGAAGTGAACGTCTTACCGCCATCGTTACTATACTTAACATGGAAATATGGTGTTTTACCGTCCGCACCTGCCTTACCTGCCGTTCCATTCGTTCCGTCATTGACAGTCTGTGTATGTGTTCCATTTTTATCTGTAATTGTGATGGTTGTTACTGTACCGCTTTTTGAAATTGATACTGTCGGAGATACACCGTCATTTCCTTTAGCTCCCTGCGGTCCAGTCGCTCCAACTTGTCCATTAAGAACTATTCCAGATGCAGTATAATATGCGGTAATACTTTTTGTAGCATCACTTCCTTTTGCAATAATTTCATATGCATTGCCCTTTTCTAATCCTTTCATACCGATAAAAAGATGAGTAACACGAGAACTTCCCCAAGTGTCGGTCATTGCAGAACCACATTCTATTAATGTGTTTCTGGCGGTTCGGGTTAATCCGCTTGCATCCGCAGTAAACAAACATATTATTTTTCCAGATGCTACTGCACTCAATGGGCTGTCTAATGCACTTGCTGTCGTATATGTATCATAACTTTTTATACTTTCTATAGCACCACTGGATGGATTGATAACTACTAATGTATGTCCTCTAGTTGGCATAAAATCATATTTAATTCCATTTATAAGAACATATGATGCATTTTTACTAATTCCTTGAACCGTATCATAATTAGTACCAGATACAGTAATATACGTTGCATTTTTACCGTCAGTTCCGTCTTTACCTGCAACACCCTGTTCTCCTTTATCCCCTTTAGCTCCTTGAATACCCTGTTCGCCTTTAATCTTCGCCCAAGTATAAGAAGCTACTGTCGTTGGATCGTTTAGGTTGTAATCTGTGCAAGTACCAATGTAATCTCCTACCGTTTCGCCAGAATTGGAAGTAAAGGTTTTTCCACCGTCATTTGAGTATTTGATGTGAAGATAAGATGTTTTTCCATCAATACCGTTAGTACCTGCGATACCCTGTGTACCTTTTTCTCCCTGCAATCCTTGGAATCTTGCCCATGTATATTTAGATGGGTCGCTTGAGTCGGCTTCTGTAAAGTCCACGTATGTTCCAATATAGGTAGATGGGGTTTCAGTCATTTGAGAAGCTGTTGTGGGTTTTGCCACAGAACTATACTTAATGTGAAAATATGTTGTATCTCCACTAGCACCCTTAGGTCCTTGGATTCCCTGTTCGCCCTGTGGCCCTTGAGGTCCAGTGGCACCCTTTTCCCCTTGCGGTCCAGTAGCACCAGTTTCTCCCTTTGCACCCTGTTCTCCTTTAGCTCCCATCTTACCGATGGAATATGTTGTGCTTGTGGTATTGTCAGAGTAAGTATATATGGTTCTTGTCCATAAATACTGATTTTCTGCAACGTTTGGTGGTGTTTTGCTCCATGTTCCTGTTGGTGCTACCGTTCCGCTGTTGGATGCTTGATAAGTCGTTTCTGAGTCTGTGATACTTCTACCGCTTGCACCTGTCTCTCCCTTATCTCCTTTAGCACCTGTTTCTCCGGGGATACCGCCTTTTAATTTAGCAATGTCAAATCTTTTCGTAACAGAATATGTATTAAGGTAATTTGCTGTAATATCCACCCATCCAACATCTGTTGTTAATGCTGTAACAGTGTAGGTGTGAGTTGAATTGTTCCAAGAACCTACGACACCGCTTGACTTCTGCACATTGTAAGTACAGTCGTTGGATATGTCGGTATGTCCATACAATACCTGTGCTGTCGTGTGACACTCTGGAAATGATGTGTACTCTCCCTTATAATCTGTCGTGATCGCTTGATAATCGTTGTCCAGATTGATAATCATTGCACGAGATTTTCTTGCTTCTTCTAATGCCTTATTGGCTGTCTCATCGTCCGTGTACTTGTTAAGCTTCTGCCAGTCGGTTTCCACATAGCTTGCACCGTCCGCTCTTGCTACAACGCATGTAAGAATGTCTCCGTTTTGACCTTGATTCCACATATCCCCTGTGTCATAAGGTGGTGTAGGTTGTGTCAGAAATACACGGCATTTGCTGTTTGCTGTAGACTGTGCAAAAGATGCTGTCTGCAATGCTTTTGTAACGTCTGTATCTTGTACTAACTGCCACTTCCATGTATCTCCGTCCTTGAAAAATCTGTAGGCATAACCTTTAGATTTCCAATAAAACAAGTCTCCCTCATGCTTCTTTTTATCATCTTCTGTTGTCCAGTCAGAAGCAGGGATGTTTTTTAGAGTTGGCTCATAGTCGTAGTAGAACGTCTCGATCTGTCCGTCAATCTGGTTCTGTAGATCAGCTACACTTTTTGTAACTGTTTCTGCAAAGTCTGATACTTTACCGTCTGCATAGTTCTTAGATTCTTTCACTGCATCACTGATCGCATCGGGTGCTGATTTACCACCGATTGTGACGTTATCCCCAGAAATCTTTACAGTACCAGTCTCCATGTCTGCATAGAAGATGATATTTCCAGATTTATCTTTGACAGTTAATGCACCAGTGTTGATATAATCTGCATTAATACCCTCTGTATAAAGCAATCTTGCTACCATTTCCCCAGTGATCGTAAATCCGTAAGGATATGTCTTACCACCATCAATAGAGAATCCGATAACTTCCGATGTCAATTTAATAACATTCTTTGATTCTACTAATGTTGGTTTGTCATGCAAGTAATATATAGTCGAACCATCTAACAGTATTTCCTGCGTTGCATACATTCCATTACTGTTTTTTAATGCTTCTTGCATCTTATCTAAAGCATTTTGACGGTTGTTTCTTTCCTGCTCAACTAACTGTTTACCTTGTATGATCGCTTTTTGATTACTTGATGTGTAGTTGCTCTGGTTACGCAATGGAGATTCTGCACTATTCTTTAATGTTGTATATCCGAAGAATACAAAGTTTACATCTGTTAATACTGAATAGAAGCTATTTTCTCTCCAATCTGTAACTTTAATCTTATCCATAAACTCTGCTATTGGATAAGATATATAGTCCATCGTAAAAGCTCTAAAAGTCACATTTTCAAACTTTTCATAAATCCACGAAATAAGTGTCTCTTCATGCCCTGTTACAAGTGGGTTCTCTACAGATAAAACATAACCATCTTTACCAACTTGTACCGTTTTTTCTGTGTCACTTGTATTGCCATCATCGGTTGTAGTAACCTTTTGTGTCGTTCGAACGCCTGTTACCTGCACATCGTTCGTATCACTTGTCAGATTATTGTAATCAACCAATTTATGAATATTCTCATTATCATAATCAAAATCATAGGTCATTATCTGCAATCGCCCTGTGCGGTCAATTCTTGCATTTCCGCAGGCAATCATTGCAATAAATCCTATAATCTGTCTGTGCGTGTACTCGCTAGATGGCATGGTTGGTATTTGGAAATCGTTATGTAAAAAGTTACTGTCTCCAATCAAGATACCACAGGTATCACAACTATCTATCAATACACTCTTTGCTGTCGCAGGAAACGTCAATGCTGTGCTGTATGCCTTATCTGCTTTATACATATCATCGTATCCAACAATTGTTACAACACTTCCATAGGTTTCTGGTTGAGTGACAGTAAATGTACCGTATTCAATTTTTTCTGTTGTCTCTGATAATTCAAATGTTAGATACAGTCTGATTTTTGCTCCGAAGAAGTCATAATTGGATAAGTGATCATCGTCATTCATGATTTCTAACTGTACATTACGGCTGAGTGCAACACCTAAAGGAATGGTGTTAGCACCTGCCGCATCGACCAGACTATTATTATCTATTGAAAAATCATCTTCTCCTAATGGCAGTACAGTTCCATTCGCAAGCGTTACTTCTGCATTGCATTTAAAATCTTGTCGTTCTGTCATTAGCTGTTTAAATTCATCACTTACATTTATCATATCGGGTTAACCCCCTGCATATTGAAAGATATACTTGATACTTTTTCATGGTTATTTTTAAGTGTTTTTATCTTAATGTCCGATACCTGTCCGACATAAAACTTTGCTGTTCTCCACTCTCCGTAAAATACAGAAAAATAATGTAAATCAAAAGATTTACCACGTGCCACCATTTCTAATATTTCCGTAACCTTAGACATTGGCACATCCGATGCACTGTATGTAAATCGCTCTACTGTGAACATCGGGGTAAACTTTCCTTTACCAGACTGTGCCCTCGTGCTACCTTGCGTATAGGTAGTTTCAAAAGCTACGGCTGTGTCTGAATCTGGTTGCCAGACTTTTTTATTATTGATTTTTATATAATCCTGTGCCATTTTTTACTCCTTTCTACGCAAGGCTGAATGGATTTCTACCATTACTCATTTGTCTTAGTTTTGCTTCTTCGATAAATTCATCAAACAACGTCCTGCGGTTAATCTGTGCTGTGAAATGATAATCCCCACCATTGTTACCGCTGTTGTCTGATTCTAAGGACTTCGTAACAGATAATAGCTGTTCAAGTAAATTAAGTACGTCATTATCGTTACTGTTTGTGCTGTTCTGCTTTTGTGCGATCACTGCGGATGCTTTCGCAGGTATTATCTTACCTGTAGCAATCTCTGGTGTTCTGAACGGTACATTTGCCAACTGTTCAGACTGATTCATAAGGGTTTTGAGTGTATCTGGAAAAGCTTTTTCCAAACCTACTGTAATACCGGCAGGAATCATCTTACCTACCGTATCTCTCATAAGTCTTGATGGAGAATGGATTCCAAAGAAATCTTTCACACCCTCCCACGCCTTTTGTGCAAGACCTGTCATTTTATCAACCAAAATCCATGCAAAATCTCCAACACCTTTTGCAATACCTTTTACTACATTCATTCCAACGCTGCCCCAATCGACATTTTTAAATGTAGTTTTCATATCTCTTATCGCAGATGTAGCTTTTTTTGATAATTCTTTAGGAAGATTTTTAACCGCTTCTATGATATTGGTCAATATTTTCCCTGCCGTTGTTTTAAGTCCAGACAATTTCCCAGTAATTCCATTGCCTATCCCTTTAATTCCGTTTTCTCCAAGTCCTTTGAGTTTAGACGGTAAATTCTTTATCGCATCAATCAAGCCATTGTATGTATTCTTCATAGCATCAACCGCAGTATTTTTTGCATTCATAATTCCGTTTTTAATACCTGTGATGAGGCTTTTTCCAAGTGATAGCCAATTATAAGCTGTAAATACACTGACGATTGCCTGCACAATCTTTGGCACGTTTGCGATCAATGTCGGTATTGACTGGATGAGACCTTTGAGCAAGATTGCGATAAGCTGTACTCCTGCAAGTAATATCTTAGGGGCATTATCGTTAATAACGCCTGCAATATTAATCACAATCTGTGGTACATTTTTGATGATGTCTGGCATTGCTTTTGCTATACCTTTTGCAAGATTTAACATAAGCTTTAAACCAGAATCTACTAATTTTCCTGCATTGCTTCTTAAGTTTGCAGTAAAACTCGTCAATGCTGATAATCCCTTACTAATAAACTGTTGTGTCCCATTTGTGATACCTTTTGCCAAGTTATCCATAAAAGACACACCAAGCTGTGTTAATGCCGTGATTGCTTTTCCTGCAACAGATATTGCACTAACAAATATTCCAACCCAATCAATAGATGTTAATAATGTTGCTAATTTTGTGCCAAGCTGTGACCAGTTTGTTGTAGTAAGTGCATTATCTAATGTTGTTAATATTCCTAATGCTAATCCAGATAAGCTTGTACCAATAGACTTAACATCTATCTGGTTGATCGCACCATTCAAAAATCCACTTATTGACGTTCCTATCTTTGCCCAGTTAAGAGTATTTACAGCTCCCTCTAACATTTGAAACGGAACATTTATTTTATTCGCAAACAACCGCCCTACATTATTCCAATTCACTTCATTGAATAAACCGTTGATACCTGTTGCAATTTTTAAACCAAGATTTTTCCAATTGATTCCCTCTATCAACAGATTCAGTGTGTTGACAATTGTATTAATACCTGCACCCACAGTACGTCCCATTAAATCCCAGTCTATGTGATCAACAAGACTATTGAATGTCCGTGTAAATGCGTTCACAAAATATGTAATCTTCGGGCCTACATTATCCCAATTGATGGCATCATAGATTTTTTGCAATCCTTTATTGATACCAGATGCAATGTAAGTCCCAAGTCCCTCCCAGTCCTCTTTTTTTATGAGGTTCTTAATTTTCTTAGCAATGTCCGCAATAGAAGATTCAATAGGAACTTTCTCAAACATATCTCCAATGGATGGACCAGTGTAACCACCGCCACCACCACCGCCACTGCCTGCGGATGGTGTAGAAGAACTAGGGGTATCTTTTTCTTTTTGATACTGTCGGATTTCATCCAGTCCAGAAAGATATGTCTGTATCTCTTTATTTGCCTTTTTCGTAGCATTTGCGTTATTCTTTGTGGCTTTTGCCGCCTTATTAGCACCACTGGATGTTTTATTCAATGATGCCGCATAATCTTCTTGTACGGCTTTCGCTCTTGTAAAAGATTTCTGTCCTGTCAGTGCCGCTATAAACATTCCTATATACGTGATCGCTTTCGATAACATATTCATGAATGCCGTTAATATAGGTGCAACTACGGACAAAATAGGTGCAAATGCTGTTGCCAAACTGTTTTTTAACTGAGTTAATGCTGACATCATAGAAGATATCGAAGCATTAGTAGCTGACGAATACTGTGCAAGGTTATTGATGCCTGTCATGATTCCACTGTTAACTTTAGAAATCATTCCAAAAACGGTAGAATATAATATACTCATACCGACCATTCGACCAATAGAAAATCTTGCATTATTAGCACTGTTTGTTGTGCTTGTGAAGTTCTGTGCCAGTCCACCAAGACGTTTTCCAAGTCCAGATACGACTCCACCCATCCTACTAAAGATAGATGAAATACCGCCTGTCTTTGTCTTAGCACTGTCCGCAGACTGACTGACATTCTTAAATGATGAACCAAGCCTACTATTTGTGTTAACAAGTTCTTTTTCTTTTGCATCTGTCTGTGTTATTTCTTTGTTTAAGGCATCCAAAGCTTTTTGACTTGCACTAGATGCCGTGGCAGAATATGTACCAGTCATAGGGGCTGTCTTGATCGCAGGTGTTTGTACTGTTCCACCACCGCTTTCTAACTGATGTTTCTTAGCAATCAGTGAATCGTACTGCCTGCCTAACTTCTCTGCCGCACTCTCCAATGCCATAAAGGCAGGAGAACTTGTAACACTTTGATTTCTTGCAAACAACTCTTGCTGAGTCTGTGCCACTTGATTAAACTGTGCTTCTACCTGCTGTAGTGTCTGTTCAAGAATCTGATAAGCTGTAGTGTTGATAGGGCTGTCACTTATCTTTTGTTGTGCCTGTACTGTCTGCTCCAAGCTGTTATTTAACAGTTCTACCTTTGTTTCTGTGCCTGTGATCTCTGCATTAAGTTTAGCTAATGCGTTAGCACTTTCCTCACTTGCCAGACCTGTTCCGCCTGTCAGCTTTCCAGTCTTAGGCAGTCCAGTGTTTCCTGTTGTAGATGTTTCCAACTGCTTCTTTTTTGCAATCAACTGTTCATATTGCTGATCTAATTTATAAGCGGCACTCTCCATTGCTTGAAATGCAAAGGAAGAAGTAGCACTCTGATTTCTGTTAAATATATCCATCTGTGCTTTTTCTAACTCTGCAAGCTTCTGTCCTGTACTTTCTATAGCTTTATCTAACGTATCTAGTGCATTAGATTTAATATCTATGCTTTCTAGCTTCTTTTCTGCCTGTGCGGTCTTTTCCAGTTCATCAGCCACGGTCTTTGCTTTTTCTTCGACAACATCCATACCTTTTGTATCTGGTGCTTTTATACCGCCACTCATGGCTTTTTCCATTGATTTTCCAATGGTTTTTACTTGATTGGATAAACGTTTTAAAAGGGATGCAATTTCTTTCACACTTGCTTTTGCTTCGGTTGTATCAATCTCTGTTTTGATATAAATACTTCCATCCGCTTTTTGTGTAGCCATTCAATCACGCCCCTTTCCCATTCAGTAAATCGTTCAAACGTTTCTGTTCTTCTAATTCCTCTTCGGAATATTTAACATCTAGGTCAATAAGCGTTTTATTTTCTTTGTAGAACTCTCTTTCCCAATCTTCCAGTTTCTTTCCTTTGGCTTTCTTCATGCGAACACTAAGAATCTGCGAAAACAAAGACTCTCCAATTTCCATGTAAGCTCCTAAAAAAGTCCACCAATGTAAATACTGCATAGCTCGTATTTCTTTTCCAAGTACACGGTTAACAGATGGGATGATAACTGGTGCATCATGTTCCCAATCCATCACATGAGGTTGCTTCTTCCCATCATCTTTGATACCCATGTCAATAAATTCGATGGCTTTTTCAATAGCTTCTTCATAGTCTTGTGGTGGCATATTTCCAAAATCAACGTATAAAATGGTAAGGCAAACAATCCACTTTTCATCGTTTTCAAACTCTGGATCATTAAAAGTCTTTAATATATCCAGAATTGCTCGAAAATCTGTACGAATATCGTACTTAATGCCACCAACTACTATGGATGTAGGAAGTTCCCAAACTTCCATTATTTGTGATATTTAGACGTTGCCCTTTTAATTTTCGCCTGTTTCTTTTTGATTCTCTGGTCTGTTACCTGCTCAATAACGTCCGCAATCTCAACGATGATATTCTCAATAAAGAAATCTCCGCTTTCCGTTAACGTCAGCGGATTGCAGATAGCAAAGACGGATTTAGAAGCTTTTGAATTGAGTAAGTAATCAATCTGTTCTTCTAATCTGTCGGATAATTCCAGAATGTCTTTTTCTGTTGCATCTTCTGGTACTTCCATCTTTTCAAGGTTTGCAACTACCTCTTCGTATCTTCTGATGATATTTAAATCAACAGGATTGAAAGAAAATCTTCCAATCTCTGTATCATCTTCATTGGTCAGTACCACATTTAAGGCACCAGTTTTGACTTTTCTTCTTAATTCTTCCATTGTTTAACCCCTATTTCCCTGTGTTTGATGTATTTACTGAACTTGTAGCTGCTGTAAATTTACCTGTTTCAACGTTGTAAGTACCTTTTGTACGTTCTCCAACATAATTGACAGTAAATGGAATCTGATAACCAGATGTGTCCCCACCGTATGATGTAGGTGTTACATAACATTCCTGCTGATATGCTTCATAAGCTCCACTTGTAGCTTCTTTCCACATATGCACTTCTACAGCATTTGTCTTTAAGTTGTCGTCTGTGTAACGATTATCAACAATTTCCTGCAATTTCTGTGATAATACAGAGTCAGCTTCTGCATAATAAGGGTCAGCTTCAGAAGATACTTCGTATCCGTTATGTTTAAAAGTTGATTCTCCGATGATGTTTTTAGATGTTTCTGTGTCTGGATTTAGTTCGACATTGTACTCTTCTAAGTCTTTTCCCAGACGTTCATAACCAGATGTTCCGCCACAAAGTGAACCAGAATCTAAGAAATGAGCCATATATTTACGTGCAATTTTACCTGTTGTAACTGCTGCCATTTTGATTCTCCTTTATCTTTTCAAGGTTAGTGATCTGCTCCATAATGCAGACCAGTTAATGTGTTATCTATCTATCAAAGTCATTTTGGTATCGGGCAGAAATGTTGATTGCCCAATTTTCAGACTTGTTTTCGTTTGTGCTGTCCAAATATGCAGGTGTCTGTCTGTCAATCGTCAAAAACTTTCGATCGCCTGTCAGAGCCGGATATTCTTCTAGCTTATATGTATTATTGTTAATCGTGATTGCTTGCTTTTCTAACCACTTACCAAGGTTATCCAACCACTCTTTAATATCTGCTTTTCTCTTTGGTTTTGTACCGCTTGCACGATATATCACACAAAACGGATATAAGCAAACCTGCGTGACGTGTCCTGTGATGCTCTCTTTTTCGCTTTCAATCACTGCACCACTCATTGGAAACATTGCTTTTCCGCTTGCATCATCTAATGTAGAAAATGCAATTTCGTCTCCCTCTCTCAAATCTGGAAATTGATTAACCAGTTCTTGCAATGCTGTTGTGATTACGTCAAAACCATCAATGTCGTACTTGACTGGCTTCTTTTCTTCTGCCATTAACTTCCTCCTGCCTGCTTCTTAACATGAGTAACCCATGCTTTGCCGTGATTCTTCTTTGCTGTCTCAAACCATTTTGGAGTTGCTTTTGGATTCTGGTAACTTAAGTCAACTTTTGCGTTGGTATGTCCTGCAAATTCTGTAACTAATACTTTCTTAGCACCTTTTCTTGCCCATGGAGACCCTGTTAATTCGTCAACCATGCCTTTACCGTAGTACAAAAAACGTCCCATCGGTCCAGTACCTGCACATACCATCCCAGTACCTGCAAGAGAAGCACTCTTTGCCCTCGTTACGTTTATGAATGTGCCTGTTTCGTGTGGCATATAAGGGACCATATCGGTCATAATTTGACTATCTAGCCAAAATTGAGCATGTTGTATCTGATCGTCAAATCTTTCAAGGCTGATATTCGCAATCATGTTAGATGTATTGATATTGACATTTCCTAATTTCTTTTTAGCCATATAACCACCTACTTAGCCATTACTTCAAAGTGCGGAATTATGTCGTAAAAGGCACTGCCAGTAATCGCAAAGACATAATCATACTTAAGCTTCATCTCTTCGTAAAATCCGTCAATATAATCATCATCTGCAATCGGCTCTTCGTTCTCCCACTCTCCAACAATAAAAAAGTCAAAACCATTCGCTTTAGAACTAAATGTAAGTGCTTCTGACAGCTTATCATTTGCCTGTTTAGACCATTCTTTAGGCGGTAACCATGATTTACTACATACCATCTTTTTACCGTCTTTTAGGCTATACTGTACGTTTAATACAGCATTGTCCTGTGAGTCAGAGCCGTACTTGGCAATGATACTTGCCTTATCCATGTTAAGATTGCAATTATGCAAAATAGAGGGATACCATGTATCTCCCAATTTACTTTCATACCTATTAAAAAGTGTGATTGTATCGTTATACATCGTATCCCTCCGTTTATAATGCACCTGCTCTTTTAAAAGCTTTAAAAATCTTTTTAGACTGTAAAGCAAACCAGTCAATCATTTCTTCATTATTTGCCCAACAATCTGTGTTGCAGGACTGTCCATCTAAACCACTTTCGTATAAGAAAGCATGCATAATCTCATGCCTAAGCAAACTTTTTTGAACCGATTCAAGGTTTTCCACGGAATCTACACTTCTTTCAAAAATTGCAACAACTATTGTTTTGTTTGAATAATCGCAATAGCCATTTAATTCTTGCAGTTTTTCATCTTCGTTCTCGTGTCTGAATCTGATTTTATATGTAGTTCCTAAAATATTTACTTTACAATCTTTCATAAATACTCCTTTGGGTACATTCCCATATACAGCAAATTTACTCCGTTGGCATCTGCGACACCCGATAAGTAGTCTCTTATTGTGTCAGAGTATAACTGCTTTTGTGCTTCTTTGTCTGCCAGACACTTATCTATCAATGTAGCTGTGCCTGCATTTTTGGAAGTCACATAGCTTATACTCTCGTTTCCTGCACTCTTAGATGCCACCTGCTTACTCATAACTGAACCATCTTCTAAGGTAATGTATCCCTGTGATGCTTCGACTCTTGCTTCTGCCTGCTCAATCTTATAAGTGATCGCCAGAAGTTCGCAGATACATCTTTTCACTGCTTCTGTATCGTCCTCATTCGTAGGAAAAGCAATCTTTAGTTTCTTGACATTATCCACACCAGTCGTGGCATTATCTATCTTCTTGCAAGAATCCCAGACAAGACGGTTAAAGTCCTGTTCTGGGATAGCTTTCTCTCCAAAAAGGTTTTTGTAATATTCATAGTCAATGTATGCCATGAAATCACACTCCTTTTATCCGTTGGATTTAATAACACCCATGCGGATATTCTTCTGGTTAAATGCTAAAGACCAGTTTGCTTTAGCTCCTAACTCTGCGTTTGTAGGAGACTCTTTTGCAATCTTATTAGCATTGATTGAGAATCCGTTAGGATGTAATACATAGCCCTGCTTTGTATACAGCTTTTCGATACCGGCAGATGTTTCTGGGTCATAGTCTGTATAATAAGGGTTTTCATAGTTTGTCTTATCGCAAGTCAACACTGAACCTGTACCAAGCATATAAGTTTTGTATACTGGATTTGTTCCTGTTGTATCAACTGTAAATCTATCTGTTACCAGTGGGATAAATCCACCGATTGTAGGAAGATTTACTTCTCTTTCTACTGCGTTAGCAATAGTGTATTTGTTGTAGTCAACAAGTCCCATTGCTTTGTACTTTGCGTAGATGTAAGAGTTTAATACAAGTAATCCCATCTTGTCAGCGGAATCTCCTAAAGCTTTCTGCTGTGCAAAGATAAGTGTCGTATCGTCAATTTTGTTTACATCTCCAACAGCACCCTCGCCAGTTAAAGATAAGTCTGTAATGTGATTTTCCATCCCAGACAGACTTAAAACTGCATCAACTGTAGTCATTAAGTCACGTGTTCTTACCTGCTTATAAAAGCTTGCAACAGAGTTTGCAACATGAGTCATAGGGTCGGCACCTGTTAACTCTTTTGTAAAGTCTTTTGCTTTCCAAGCTTTCATTCTCTGAATTAACATGCAAGTCTGTTTCTTTCCTGCAATTTCAACAGGCGTATTATCTGTTTCTCCATCGTTGTTTAAAGCCTGTGAGTCCTGTTCATCAATCGGTGTATAGAATGGAATTGTTGCGATATTTCCTTTTTCTCCGATTAAATCCATGATTGTATTGTCCTGTGCTAACACACCAGATGCAATAATTGCATCGTTCCATGTTGGGTTTTCTGACATAAACTCAGAAAAAACCTCTGGGTCAAAATCAAAACCGCCAAATCTTCCTGTTCTTGGCATAAAAAAAGTCCTTTCTACCCTAAATAAGAATAGATAAGGACTTATCTTTGTCCCATCTACCTACAACTATTAAGGGATTTTAGGTTAGCGGCTCACTTCCATATTGTGAGTCGGTATTATCTATCTGTCATTTAATAAGGTTGCATAGTAGTCTGGGTCCTCTGCCTTAAGTTTCATTCTATCATCCAAAGACATTTCCCTTAACTTCTGTGTTCCTTTTTTTCGCTCTCCGCTGTTGAACTTAGTTGTAAAGCTTGGAATTTTGACATCTGGTGCTTTATTTTCATCAACTAAGATATTCTCAATTGGTTTTCCATCTTTAGTAGTAAGTTCTTTAAATACATCTTCTGCATTTTTCCCATTCTCTTCTTCTAATTTCTGAATCATCTGGGAGCGGATAGAGTCTTCTGTGATTGCATTTACAAATTTTTTATCGGATAAGAAATCTTTTACCTTGTCTCTTAACTCTGTCTGCTTAGCTTCTTTTGCTCTTGCTTCTTTTTCGTCTGCAAGTTCCTGCTTCAATGTTGCAACCTTATCTTTAAGACCGTCAACATCTTCTTTCTCTAATTCGGCTAATCTCGACTGTACATCGTCTAAAGATGTTTTGTATTCATCTTTTTTCTCTACCTGCTTATTGTAGTCAGCTACAGTCTTGTAGTTTTCAGACATTTTCTTTTTTAAATCCGCTTTTTTATCTTCTGGGATTTCGATTCCTAAATCTTCTAAAATCTTTTCGTAATTCTGCATATATATCCTCCTACGATATTTGTATACCGCTCGTCTGCGGTAATGGATTAAGGCTTATAAACCTAAGCCAAGGTAAAAGAGAAGAGTGGACTTGAACCACTCTTGAGCCTCTAACTCTCTCTTAAAACTTATGTGAGGAGGTTAGTCGATTGAATCACATGAGCATCAAAACAATCTACTCTTTTATTGTAAGATACTGAGGCTCTTTTTTTCTACTCATTTTACTAATTTTTTTACGAAAAAAGCACCATGCAACAACATGATGCTTCAACGTTTTTTGGAGGAGTATGAAAAAATTACAGCTCTACCAATAAAGGGTCAGAAAATAAATGCTATTGATCGCCACTTTTGTGGCTAATGGAAACAACAGGATTCGAACCTGTGACTGTCCACTTATGAGGTGGATGCTCTAACCAACTGAACTATGTTTCCACGGACCTCGTGAGAAGTCCTGCCGTATTATACTTTATAAAATCAATAAGAAAAAGGGTTGTAACATGAAAAATTTTCGAAACAAATCACATACTAGCAAGTAAAAAATGATTTATTCAACAACAACTATTATTTGTTACAAGTATTGTTGTAAATGCTATACTATGGATTTTTCAATACACTTTTCATAAGTTTTTTCAAAAATTTCTTTCTTGCATGGATAGATTTCTCCATTTACGCCAGTGATAAGCATATCATCTTTTGTCATGAGAAAATCTCCCTCTAGTGTTGGGATAGTGTAAGAATTGCTGTCATATTGTCTAATGGCATAACCATTGTATGTAAACTTAACAGGCATACCGTTAACCACAGTATCAGCGTTCTCTGCTCCGATTCTCATAAGCTCATCAAACGTGATTGCTTCTATCTCAACAGGCTTCTTTACATATTTAGCCATACTTTCACTCCTTATTCTGCAATCAACCATTCATTAGATAAGATATTGTTTAGTGTGTATTCCACCATTTTTGTATCTCTAATATCTAATAAATCTCCCTTTTCTCCGTTGTCTTTATCTCTGCACTGTATCATGATAGTTTCTTTTTCTGCATCCCAAAACCAATATCCTCCCCAAGATGGAAGTTTGACTTTTACTCCTGCTTTCATTGCTTTAAATGCTTCTGAAAATGACATACCGTTAATTATCATTCTTATTCTCCTTTACTTCTCGTGTGTTGTCAGTGCGTTTATTAACTCGTCTCGGGTTTTTTTTAGACCCTCGATGTTGTTCCCTGTGATTTTGTTCTCAATCAAATTAAACATACTTTTCATGACTAAATTAACATCGTCCTGTTGGCTGTTAATTGCGTTGTAGTCACTGTTAAGCTTCTGCTTAATGTCTTTAATGTCTGTCTCAATTGACGTTATACGTTGCTCTAAATCGTCCGTAGGCTTCTTGTAATGCTTATAGGCTTTATACAATACGCCTACAGCTCCACCAATGGTTATAATCCACCCACACGCAACCATGAATTGATTAATAGTTTCCAAATTATTTACCTCGTGCGTTATTATACCTAGTCGCTGCACCTATAGCGGATGATGCTTGACTTCTGTCCCATCCTGCGGTGTTGAGTCTTTCGTTTTGTGTCTTAAGATTGTTCTGCTTGCAGTAATCTTTATAAGCTTGATTCTGCTTCTGCAATAGTGCAGCCTTTTTCTGATACTCCATGTCAAGTTCATGCTTTAAGGCTTCGTCCTTTGCATTATCCACAGCCGTTTTCATGCCGATTAACTGCCGTTTCGTCTTTCTAATACGTCTTTCAAGCTCTCGCTGTCGTTTTCTCTTCTCGTATTCCTTGCGATTCTCTTCGCTGTCAAAGTCCTCGAACGGATTATTTATTCCATCCCCTGGTCCGTGGGAGTGTCGGCAGTTCGCCCCATGGATTCCCTGCACGTTTCCCATACCGCAGACCGAAAAAGGCGGAAATCTTGGGTCATTACCGCTTTTACTGTAAAACTTGCCTTGCCACCAGAAGTGATTGGTCAAATTGTCCCCACCGTTCCCAATTCTGGCTCCCAGATGGGCAGATGTTAGGATAATATCCCAGTCCATCTCGTCCATACGTGCGTCTGTAATATCTGCCGCCATCTGACTTACACCAGTACGGACTGCTCTTGCTGTGGCTGTCTCTATGCTGTCTCTGCGACCGCTAGGATACGTTACGTCTGCACCCTTGTCTATAATGTCGTTAACAGCTTCTTTGACAGCTTCTGTGTAGCTCGTTGTACCACTTGCTGTCTGGTTATATGCCTTATCCACTGCATCTATGTAGTTGTCGTGGCAGGCGTTCGGCATCGTACCAGTGTAGTTATGCATCTCTCCCTTGGTCTTTTCATAATTCCTCTGCAACAATCGTTGTAGATAAGGACTTTCCCCGAGTGGTTTTGGTTCAAGACCTGCCTTTTTATACACTGCATCATCCCACTCTATAGCCTTTATACCTGCTTCTTTCATTGTTTGTGCGATTGTATCAATGCTTATCTTTGTTGTTTGTGCAATCTCTTTCTGTACCGCCTGCAAGATATACCCTGCATCCTGCAATACATCCATTTGCCACTTGTCAATAGGAGTAAAAAGGTAATCTTCGCCACGTCCTAGCCTTATCATCATTCGTTCGATGATTACAGATACAATTTTGTTATGCAGTTCTTCCGCCTGCTTCTCTGCTTTCTCTGGCACATACCAGAGATAGGTAGGTGTTAACATAATCCCACCTGCCTATTCTTCGGGGTCTTTTGCCATTAGTGCCACATCTAGCATTTTCCCAACTGCTGCCGCATCCGCAGGCTTGCCCTCTTGCGTTAATGTTTTGTCTGTTTCTGTACTGCCTGTAACTCCCTTTTTGCAGATGTTGTACAACAGCTTTTCTTGTTTTGTAAATGGTTCGGGTAGTTTTACATCTTCGCCACTAAGGTATGCAAGATATTTTTCTATTCTACTTTTGCCCATGTTCTACTCCTCTCCATCTGCACCAAATAAGTCGGGTTCTTTTGGCTGTGCTTCTGCTTCTAATGCTTTTGCATCTTCTTCGCTGAATCCCTCGAATTTTGTTAAATAGTACCAGAAAGGAATCTTACCGCTTACAACATAGCTATACCAACGAGAACGGTCCTCGTCCTCATTGTATGTTATGTCTCCAAAGTCATAGTAAGTCTCATACGGTCCACTTGGTGCTAATTGGTACAGATCAGCAAAGATATTAAGTGCTGCAATCAAATCATCCATGCAAAACTGTAGCTTGTCCCTCACGTCCTTAATAAACTGTATCGTTCTCTGTTGCTCTGCTTCTACGCCTGTGGCTGTCTGAATCCCTGTCGTTTCATTAAACACAAAGTATCCGTTAGAGAATCCGCATTTATACCCAATCTGAGACAGTAGGGCATTGATTCCTGTCAATCGTGTATCTGTATTGAGACTTGGATTTACCTCTTGATAGAATCCTTTAATGTCTGAGCTGTTTACGTTCTTGACGTACTCTGGTAATCTCAACCGCTTCTTGCTTCTCTCAAATCCATCTTGAGTATTGTTTACCCTTGTACCAGTCTCCATTAACTTGTCGGAGTCTAGCAGCAACATTCTTCGGCTGTCGAATATCTCTGTTGCGTTCCTGCTGTATGCAGTGTCTAAATCTTTTAGCTCTTCTATTGCTTCGTAAAAAATAGGCAATCCTAAACTACAATGCAAGTCTACATTGTTCGCCTGCGGAGTCCTAAGAACTGCATACAGGCGTTGTCCGTTCAGATTTGCAAGTCCTACATCTTCTAGTTCTCCACGCCAAGGTGTCTCGTCTATGTCAATTGGCTTTCCTGTATCGTTGGCATCCTTAGAAGCATAGCAACGATTTGTAATCTGATACACGTCCTCGATGTACCTATGATATTCTAGTTTGGTGTAGTATGTCCTGCCATCACTAGAAATTTCTCTATGTACAAACACAATGCCTTGAATCTCTCCATTGCTTTCGTCTGTTACAATAAAGTTTTCTGGCGTGATCAAGTCCACACTTGAGCCGTTAGGCTTTAATACTACTGTACCGTATGCGCAGCCATATTCTACGTGATGTCGTACCTGTTCTAGTTCTTTGTCTATCTGCTCCTGCAACCAATTAGCTCTTGCACTGCCATCTATCTCTATGCCTATTGCAAGTGTAGCAAGGCGTGCTGTCTCACTGCATACAGCTTTTGCGAAGTTGATAGTCTTTATATGCTCGTCCTTGTCTAACCAGTACGGACTACCCTTATAGATGTATGCACATTTTTCAATTGCCCTCTGCATCTCTGGGCTAGTCGCAGTGTCTATTTTAAATTCTTCTCTTGCCCTTTGTCTAAAAAGGGCACTTAATATCTCTTTCATTCTGCTTATTATACCCATCTATTCCACCGCTATCAGTTTAACGTTTCCGATTTTTGTTTCTATATCTCCTTGTATCAAATCTCCATTAATCGTAAGCCAAACCCCACCATCATGGATAGATATTTTTTCTATATCCTTGATGCCTAACATTACATTTCCAATTTGTATACAAGTTACATCTTTTAGATTTATCATCATTATGCGTTCTCTCCTCTCCTCATGATCACTCTGTTGTATGCGTATCTCAACGAATCAATAGCATGATTGTCTCTGTCTGGGTATCCGCTTATTATGTTACCGTCTTTGTCTCTATCATACTCATACGTTGTAATTTCTTTGTATGCGTATGGTGTTCTCCGTGGGTCAATCACAATTTTCCTACGTTGTAGCCATTTCATACCATATTCGACTGACCCTGGTCCCTTAACTGCTGCCTGTGCTACAAGTCCTAAGTTCCTATAGTCCTCTACAGATTTAGGCTCTGCACTATCACAAACGATCGCATAATCGTTATAGCCTTTTTTCTTTATCCAGTCGGCTGTTTGCTCGTTTGACCGCTTGTTTACACAATGCTCGTCTATAAGATAGATTGTTTCTCTTGCCGCATCGTAGTATGTCCTCGTAAATGCGTATTTATCTGGATACCATCCCCAGTCAACACCTTGATATATACGGTCCATCTGTGCTATTTCTTCGTCTGTAATCTCTCTTACTTCTACATACTCAAAGACTGCCCCACCGTTACCGTTAGCAATACCCAAATATTCATGTTCATACGCTTCTGGTCTAATTGCTTTTAAATGCTCTGCTTCGTCAATAAATGGCTGTCCTAGCCACTCTTTCGGCACGTCCAGATATGTACTTCTTGTAATGAGCCTGTTTTCCTTTGGCTCTTGCAAATACTGATTTGCCCAGTTGTTAGCACTCTTCGGTGGGTTAAAGCTCTTAAATATCCATGCTAAATCTCCACCACGAATAGCGGACTGCTCAATATTTCTGATCTCTTCGGGTCCTGCGAACTGGTCTAATTCTTCAAACCAGACAATTCCTATATATCCAAACTCTGGTGCTATTGACTTGATTTTTTCTTTATCATCAGCACCACGAAAGAATATCTTTTGTCCTGTGTCTCTCATCGTAATTTCATAAGGAGAGCTTGTATATTTATAATCTTTTTCCGAGAACTCCTGCTTTGTTATTGCCCATTTGGTTTTAGCATATACAGAATCCTTTACAGTGTTATATACTTTTCTCACAACAAGGCAATGGATGTCATGGTTGTTTCTCATTAGCTCTGTAATGATATTGGGGATTGTTGAGGATTTACCAGAGCCACGTCCTCCCGGCAATACATATTCTGTATGTCCATGATTCCTAACATCCCTTATCATCGGGTGGAACACATCGGGGATTATATCAAGGTCCATGTGGTACGTTTTATTTCTTAATGCTTCTTCTCTTGCTTTCTTCTCTTCCTCTTCCTTTGCCTGCACTGTCAAAGCCTTTTCTAAGTCGTTCATGGCTTTTAACTGATCTGGAAAGTCTGGCGTAAATCCAAAAGAATCTTGCAACGCACCAGTGGCGATCATTGACCGTCTTCGCTGTATGTCTGCAAGACTCATAATATCATAGCCATTTTCTTTGTCTGTTTTGGCTTGTAGTTCTGCTATATATTCTTTCACTCCATGCTTTTCAATGATGTTCTTTTTTGCGTTCTTCGCTGTTGCAGGGGAATATCCTGCTTCGATAGCGGCTTGATAATCATTCCCACCGTTTTTAATCCATGCATGAGCAAATGTTCTTTGCTTCTGTGTAAGTTTATTCCGCATTTATTTTCCCATTCCTTTCTCGTATGCTTGCCCATATGTCAGACAAGCATTTAATTATATCGACCTGTGAAGCGGTTCTTAGTATCTCATACCGTGTATCTTTCCAACCTTTTCTTGTATTCTCATATGCTTTTATAGACAGGATGTACATTGTTATCATTCGTTTCTGGTCCTCTGAATAGAATTGTGTTGTGTCTAAGCTTATTACAAATCCGTTTGATACTATTGCTCTTTGTAGTTTTCTCATAATTCTATTTAGATTCATCTTCTCACATCCTTTCTAGGTTTATATATATTTAAACAGACCGTTAGGCAAGCGTCACATCTCTTGCATCTCTTTTAACCCATAGGGTGCGTGGTTGCAACGAAATTTGCCACCTCTAACGATCTGTTATTATCTCTTATATTCTTTTGTGTTTGGATTCCTGCTTTTATATTTGTCGCAGGTGCATAGATATGCGTTGTCTATTCTGTCATACTTGCCTACGTTACACATATAGTAGTTCTTTGTATTACTTCCTAGTAGATACATATATTCAGCACAGCATATACTTCTATCTTCCATTCTGCACCTCTTTCTGGTATTGCTCTTCTCTTTGTCTCTGTCACGATCTCGCAGTATACACAATCATCACAGCAATTCTTTAGTTTATTTACAATCAAAAAAGGCACCTCCCGACTATGGTTATTATCTAAGATAATTATACCATGGTAGGAAGTGCCTTTGTTTACACTCTTTTTATTCTTGATCTGGTTCCCAAGTTGTCCCGAATTTTTTCTTATGTGCTTCGGCGTATTTGTCAAAAAATTCTTGATCAGACGAAAGACTCAATTCATACGCTACATTTTCTCTTAAATCCGCATCCATTAATTTTAGTGCTTCATCAAAATTTACTTCTTTCCCATACTGATTTTTTACATTCATCCGCGCGCCTCCTTTATTATCGTTTACTTTGTTTCTATACTCTTCTCTCTCTTTTAACAAAGTGTCAAGATTTGTTTTCTCGCCTCTGTTAATCCGTGCCCTTGCATTTCTAATTTGTGATTGTTTGCGCCGGCAGTAATCACTACAAGTATTGTTTGCAACTTTGGAGTGAAATTTTTTACCGCAATACTCACAAATTTTTTGTTTTTTGCTGTTCTTTTCCGCTTTCTTTTTTGTTTGCTCTGTCTCTTTATTATAAGCACTCTTATATTCTTTTTGCAATAATAAGCCTGCTTCGTGTTGGCATTTTTCCGAACAATATTTTTGTCTGCCTGCCGTTACAATGTATTCATTGCCACACAGCTCGCACTTATCGACACTCCCAAGTTTTCTTTTAGCTGTTTTTCCTTGCCTAAATCTTTTTTGTGTTTCTCTGGTGCGTATAACTCTACAATCTGGACAATAAAAAGCTCTAGGACCTCCGGGAAACTCTTTACCGCACATCCGGCACACTCTGGTTCTCATTACATTAGACTTTCTTTTTTTCGCGCATTCGTCACAATACAACTTATCCGCACTACCATAAAAAGACTTGCCACAATCCAAGCAAGCCTTTTTTGTTCTATATTTCATTTTCAAAGCTCCTTTACAACTTCCCACCCGTCAATTGCTGCGGTCGTGTCAAGGTCTTCAATTGGTAGCCTTTTTATTAAAGGCCGTTCCAATCTTATGTCTGTATCTAATACATATCTATATTTTTTCGTGTCAACAATCCTCTCTCTTTTTACTCTTTCCCAAAATTCTTTTTTCATGACTCATATCTCCTTTTCTTTTTTGCCGTTTCCTTTAACTGCCTTTATTATACATAATATTTATGTATAAGTCAACACTTTTCAGATAAAATATTTTATTTTTTCATCGTCTGTTATTTCTATGTCTATCACATCATTTACGTTTTTTCTAAGCATACAGCAAATAGCATTAAGACTTTTCATATTTATTGGTTCTCCTCGCTTTATCTTTGCAAGTGTTCCCTCGCTTAAATACTTGTTTTTTCTTATTATATAAGAAGTATACCCTTTTTTCTTTAATTCTTCCTGTACATCTAATTTATATTTTATCATCGTTTTCCCTCCTTTTACATTATTATAGCATACTGTTTATTTTACTTCAAGAATTTTATACATAAATTTTATGCACTTTTCTATTGACGTATGCATAATTTTTATGTATAATAAAAGCAAGTTAAAGGTGAACGATAAATCAGAAAGAGGTGTTATCATGAAATATTTTACAGCCAAAAACTTACAAGAACTTAGAAAAGAATACAAAAAATTAATGGTAGCCAACCACCCAGACAATGGTGGAGACGTTGCTACATGTCAAGAGATCACGGCAGAGTATAAGAAGCTGTTTGACATGCTTAAGGCAGGACAGACACCAGAAGAAGAAAAGAAAAATACATTTGATTACAAGGCAGACGAAGCCTTAAGAAATGTTATCAATAATATAGTTTCTTTCGATGGTCTTAACATTGAAGTTGTCGGTTCTTGGATATGGGTAGACGGCAATACATACCCATATAGAGAACAGTTAAAGAAGTTAGGCTTTAAGTGGTCTAAGAATCGCAAAAAGTGGCACTTCTCAACCGAACCATCTGGAAAGTGGCATAAAAAGAAAATGTCTTTCGAGGACATTCAGAAAAAATATGGAAGTGAAAAAGTAAAGACTTCCAACATTTCAAGAATTGCATAGATTGAAAGAGATCCGGAAGAACTCACACGCTCCCAGATCTCTTTTTTATTACTATCTCGTAATCATATCCCATTATACTTAAAAAATCTTTTAAATCACTTAGGGATACTTTTTTATTGTTAAATTTGTTGTTTAGCTGCTGCGGTGTTGACAATCCTAAAAGCTGTGAAGCTTCTGTCATTGTCATGCCGTTTCTTTTTAGTAGTTCTTTGTAGATTTCTTTTAGTTGTTTATTGTCTTCATAAGTAAAATTTATGTTGTACTCCATCAATCACACCTCTTTTCTATTTTTAAATCATTATAGTTTAAAATATGCCATATGTCAAACGGAAAAAGTTTATTTTTACTATTGACTTTTAAACTAAAATCATTTATACTCTAGTTAAAGATAAACGAAAAGCATTTAAAAAGGAGTTTGAAATATGAAATATTTAAGAAAAGAAATTGAAAAGTTAGTCGAAAATGAGGACTTCGTTTCTTATGAAGAATTTATTTACGAACTAAGAGAAGAAAAAGAAGAAGTTAAAAAATATCTTGATTGGAGAGTAAGCGGTGGAAAGATGAACACCGAAACACTTCCAGATGGGTATGTAGAAGCTTGTAAAAAGATTTTAGGAGGGATTGAAAATGAATAAAACAATCGCAAGACACAAATTTTGGTTACATCAAACAGAGTGTATTATTTCCACAGTTTATGTGGAAGTATTACACGAATACCAAACTGTTGTAATGTATATGGATGATTTCGAAGAAATTGATTCTTATACAACCTGCAGCAAGCAAGAAGCCTTAAAGCTCCATGAATCACTTGTTGAACAGTGGAAAGATAAGCTTAACAAAAACAGACTTGTCAAGGCTGATCGTGACAGTCTTGTAATACCTGCATAACATACACCGCCCACCCCGGAGGTTACGAGGGTAGAAAGTTGGGAAATATGACTAAGAACGCAGAAAAGAACGCAAGAGCTATGCTGAGTAGATTATCAACAGAATAGCTTATAAAAGAATTTGACATGACCGAAGTTATACCAATTAGTCTTGAATTGTCCATTGTCCGTGGTTGGATTATGGATGAACTGGAAAAGAGAAATCCAGAAGCTTTTGATAGATGGTTGGATTTAGACTATCCAGATAATGAATCATTAAAAAAATTGTATTTGAACGCATAGAATAAGCCGTAGGAATTAACCTACGGCTCTTTTTTATATCACGTCAAAAGGTACTGACAGACGTTCTAAGGCATTTATATAACTTAATGCGTGTTCTTTATCCTTGCACTGGATATAAGGGATATATGAGCCGTTCACGTACTCAAATAAGGCTATCCACGTATCTTTCATGGTAACAAGTGCCCATTCTATACCGTTGCAACTCTTGTTTTCTCTCTGCCCTGTTCCGTTCTCGTCAATCCACTTTTGGAACTGATCACGATTCATGTCCCTGCTCCTCGCTGATGCTTTCCAAATTTTCTTTTAACATCTGCACACACTCGTTGAATCCGTCACGTTTACCGCATAGATACATATTGTGACCGCTGTAATCGTCCATAGATGGAATTAATGTACATAGAGTATATATGTCTTGTTTATTCATCTTTTCTCCTTTTCTAGCCGTTCACAGGTCTTTACAAGTGCATTTACTTCTTTACATTTTTCAAGATACATCTTGTCCATGTCTTTTATTGCCTGCGGTATTAGTCCTATATCTTTGTACTCTATAAGCTCTTTTAATGCTTTCACTATAATGCGGTCCAATGGTGTTACAATATTAGCTTCATAAGCTTCTAGTGCGTTTCTGACATCATCAATATCTAATCGTGTTTCTTTTTCTTGCCAATACATCACATTTGCTCCTTTCCATATAGTTTGTCGTATTTCTCGCAAATATTATCATATTCAGTCGCCATAAGGTCAATTTTTTCGTGTCTTTTTTTCATCCCATTAATTTCATCGGGTGTTAGTCCTGTCTCTTTGTACTGTATAAGTTCTTTTAATGCCATTACTGCCACTTGGTCCAATGGAGTTTTTACAATAGCTTTATAGGCACTCAGTGCGTTTCTGATAACATCAAGATTTATATTCTCTGGTTCTTCAATCTCTTCCATTCTTTCAAACATCTCATACATCGTAACACCCAATGCTCCTGCTATAGTCATAAGATTAATGTGTTTTGGTTCTTTTTCCCCAAGTTCATATGCTTTAATATCAGTGACTGTATAACCGCATCTTTCAGCAAGTTCTTTTTGTGTCATTCCTTGTGCTTCTCTGGTTTTCTTTATTGCTTTAGCTGTACTAATCACTTTCTCCCCAGTCTAACCGGTTCCCACACTCACAAACTTCTGTCCATTCTGCTACATAACTTTTACATTTAGGACATCTGTATAACGCCACGTCTTTTCCTTTAAGGCTTTTGTGTCGTTCTCTTATCGGCAAACTGTGTAATATTTCTCCCATATGCTTATAATCTTCTAACGTCATTGTGATCGTATCTCTTGCTTTAGCGGACTGGCAGAAACCACTGCCCACCAGTCCTAAGAAAACACCTATGATAACAAGTAAGATTTTTAGTATCATTCTTTCATCTCCACTTCTTTATAAACAACCACATCTAAATCATTACTAGCTTTGTGTGTTAGTATTTCAACTTTGTATCCTTTTTCCAAAAAGTTTTTTACAAATTCTTTCATTGGTAACACGTCTTTCATTTTTTCTGGATAAGTTATTTTTGTTATCTGCTCTAAAACTTTTACCGGTTCCATTTTCTCTACTTTCACTTCACTTCCATACATCAATTTATAATATTCTTGTAACTTTTTATCGTCCATAGAATCAAATGTCTGCACGTGATCACGAACGACACATATATCATGTATTTTGCATTCTTCACATGGTTTATCAATATTGTTACACCAATATCTTAAATTAGTGATTATATCTTCTCTTGTCATTTTTTATTCTCCACCATCTTTCTATAGCTTTCCTCTACCTCTTTACAAGTAGCTCTTCCATAACTAATTTTTCTCGCTATGCACGGTTGTTGCCCTTTAAAAATGCAAATAGGGCACACTCTTTTACGGCAATAATTTTCTAATTCTTTTTCCTGCATTTCTCTTTTTAGTTTGTTTGTATTTAAATTTAATCTCATTGTTGCAATAATGCTCCCAGATTTTGTATCAGTCACACTCATCATTGCTTCTTCGCAAGATTGATAAGAAACTTTCGTATCCAATACTCCAACATCTAGTTTATTTGCCGTGATCATCTTTTCTATGCTTTCTAAAAAGTCGTGTGCTACCTGCTGTGCTATTGTCATAGTCGTTCTCCTTTACCCTTTTCAATCTCCCATTTACCGTAGTAACCTTTTGTCATTTCCTTTAGCTGTGTCAGTGCCATGATGAAATTTTCAAGTTCGCAGGTATCCGTAAAATTTATTATCACTTCACTGCCTGTTTCTTCTTCCATGGTAACTGGTCCTCCAACAGTTCTCCTAAAATTTAATGTTACGTGCAAACTATTGTGTTTTTCTGTTCTCATGCTTGTTCTGATACAGTCCACATTTTTATCAGCTCGATTTGAATATATTTTCATTCTCCCACCTCTAAATCTTTCGCAAGCTTGAATCCTGTTCTACCAACGTTTCTAAGATTCTCTTTGATAAGTGTATTGCTTGGTGTCCTATTTCTCTCATACCAGTTCCAGTCGTTATCTTCTCTCATTTTTATTTTCATTTCATATCTTTTTTTATAGTTGATTTCTTCTTTTGCCATCTCTAGGCAAGCGATCATGTAATCTATTTGTTTGATAACGTCCATGTTCTTTCCTCCTACTTGATAACATACGACTCTATATCTGTAATCTTTCCAAAAGTCGGCTTCATTCCGTTTTCTTCGATAAACTTAACGACAAGATCATTTATTGCTTCTTCACATTTTTCATATGATTCTTGGTTATCTATATCTTCTATATACCAAGCTTCTGCAACCTCTCCAATATCATCGTATACAGCATTATGTAAATCTTCTAGTATACTTGTTAGGTCTACCTGTCTTATATATGCTTCTTCTGTTTTTCCAATCCAAATAACGGTACCTGCTTTGCATCCTGTGTTTTTAGCTTCTTTGATGCATTCTTCTATTGTTTCAAAATCTTCACTGTAGTTACTGTATTTTTCTGTTGACCATGAATAACTCATTTAGTTTCTCCTTTACAAATATCTAAACCATCTAATGTAATTGACATACAAAGTGAATATTTCATTCTATAAATCACATAAAACTTAAAACAATCTGTTAATACATTAATGTGGCAAATTATAATGTCTGATTCTTCGCACTGATGAATAAGTGCAAGTTCAAGTTTGATGCGTTTTTCTAGTTCTTCGTCTGGCATAATAAGCTCCTTTATTTAACCCTACTAGTCATTTCACGATCACTTCCACAGTATGGGCATTTTGTTATTTTCTGCATATTTCAACCCCCATTTCTTTTAATCTTTTCTTGGTCATCTCTTTTAATAAATCATGGTAACATTTGTCACATAAGAAGATGGTACGCTTCTGATCTGTTCCGAAAATGATTCTTTTCATTCCTTTATCTTCTGTAAAATCTTTTTCACACTCTACACAACTGCCGTGTCTGTCTGAACCTTTTAATGTGTTGATATCAACTATTTTCATCGTTCTTTCTCCTTTACTTCATCATACTTCTGTACGGCTCAAAGAAATCTTCTTTTCTTAACTCCATTCCACATTTAAGGCAAATAAAACTGCTTTGTATTTTCGTGTCAGAATTTATTTGTATATACTCTCTTCCAACATCTTCATTGAATAACAAGCTATTACAATATTTGCATCTTGCTACTGGCATTTTTCTTTTACCCCACATCCTTGATATTAAGTTCTGCTATCGCAGGTATAAATCTCATATATCCTGCATCTCTTATAATCTCGTTTTCTGTTAAATCCACGATTTGTTTCTTTTCTTTTTCTGATTTAACTACAAGATAATAATGTTCATCTCTCACACCCATACACACCTCTCCAATTTTGAAATGACTTAATGTGTATGTTTTAATACTTGGTTGTTTTGCATTAATCTTCATCTTCTTCCTCACTTTCAAATTCTTCAATCTCTCGCCATGCAACCACTTCAGCAAGTCTCTCTTCCGCTGCTGTCGTAAACTCTGTATCTACATAGCCTAAAGATACAGGATCAAAAATGTCATGATAAAATCCAAAGCCAAGCACATCGTCATACTGCATTGCTGCTCTTGGAAGCTCTTCTTCATTGTCCTTTTGCACTACCTCAAACCATGTATTGCTTGGATAATTCGCATCTGGCAGGTCATTCGGATTATCTCTTAAGTCGTGCCATCTATATTTTTGTTGCTTATTGAACAACCATGACACTACATTTAACACCTGCTTTTTTGTGATACTGTTTATTGTCGCTGCATCTAACACCTGCTGTATTGCTTCATATTTTTCATCTTCCGTAAACTCCTTTGAATCAATTTGCATAAATACTGCGAACGCTTTTGTAAAATTCATTCCTCCCCCTCACTTTCTACCCCAAAGATGTATTTAAGAATCCTGTCTCTTCCTATTTCTTCGATTGCATTGTCTAAAACTTGTTTTGATGTGAACGGTACCGCTCCAAGTGGTCTGCGAACACTCCACACTTCATAGTCAAGTTTTTCATCCCTGCCATCGTTATATGAAAGGTAAAAACTATCACTGCGTGTCGGACCGTTATGTTTCTTTGCGTATCGTTCAAGTTCAACTTCTACTTTTTTCTTTTCTCTGGCAAATTTCGCTGCTTCTTCTGTGAAAAAGACATTTCCTAATTCCCACATTTCAGAATCTCTTTTAACATTAAGCCATGTAGTTCTCGTAATTTCTCCAACATAGTTAATGTAATAGACTGTGTCTCCGTACTTCGGTTTCTTTACCTTTGCATCCTGTTTCTTATCTGTTTCTTGTCCGTCCATCTTCTTTAAGAGTCTGTAAAAATCCTGCTGTTCTGATTCTGTAAGGTTCTTAATATCCATATTTCCACTTCCTTTTCCTGTTTAGTCCTCTTTATTTTTTAAATAATCTTCTATGGCTCTTTCTAAATAGCTATTGCTGATAAGCCAATTGTCAATGTATACTGTTTTGTTTTGCTTGTTATATACTAATAAAATTTTCACTCTAACGTCTTTTAATGTTATCTTCAATATAAGTGCATCTGTATTATTGCTTGATTCTTCAACAGCTATAACTGTTTCTTGTGTAAGTTGATTTAGCTGACTTGTAATACGATGTAAACACGTTTCTTTACAAATTACTTTGTTCCATGTTGGTTTCAAACATCTAATAGTTGTATGTGTATCGTTTCCCTCATCAACATTTGACAAAATAAAACAATCATCTAATTCTTTTATTTCTTCTCCGCTTATAATTGCTTTCGTTTCTATATTATAAATTTGCATTTCTTACTCCTTTACTGTCCATTCTCTCCCCTGCCGTTAATAGCAGGGGAAATCATGACTTATACAACAAATAATTAAAGAGTTTTGTTGCTTATGCGTTGCGAGGATTCTTTTATTTAGTTGTCGTGTGGTATATAAAAATCCTGCTGTGCAACAAGCCTTTTCTGGCTTGAGCCTCTGCCTAATAAAGATGAAAAATGGAAGAATCTGAAAATACAAAAAACATTATTTATAGTTTCGTTAGGCAGAGAATCAAACCAGAAAAGTATTATTTAGTTTTTATTTCCAATAACCAGAATGTGAAGTAACATGAATAAATCTTCGTTCATGTTGCTTTTTTTTGAATCGGCTTTGTCGAATCTCTTCTTTGACTTCTTCCACCAATTCATCTTCCCAGAATCTAACAAGATAACCAGGTACTCCATAAATTGCTCCACATTCCTGTACATGTAGCTTTTTAACTACTTTTTCTTTGACAACTTGTTTGCGAAACTCTTTTGTGTACTCTCTTCGCTTTGCTTCGATACCATATTTTTTCCACTTGAATATGCTCGATGGGTCTACTCCGTATTTTTTCGCAACAGAAGTAACCTCTTTCGTTTCTTCTACTTCTTTAAGGATTTTTCTCTTAAGATCTTTGCTTATTTTTTTATACCCCATCTTTAGCCACCTTTCTGTAGATCGCTACATTTCTGTCTGTTAGGCTGTCGTGTCGTTTACCGCATACCTCAATACGTCCGTCCTGTACTAACTCTGTCAATCGTGGTTGTACCTGCTGCCTTGTCGGTTCTAATACTTTTTTGTGCTTATACAACACCGTTGCGATCTCTCGTGCTGTCATTGCTCCGTATTCAAGTTGTTCCAATATCAAGATATGTATTGCTTCTTTATTAACCTTTTTATGTGATTCTCTTCTGGTCTGCTTAGTAATGGAAGAACTTCGCAAGGCTATCTCATTACTAAAAAAACTCATCTGATACATTTTCCATCACTCCTTTTTCCTTACTCTAATTGCTTCTTAAATAGCTGTTGTTCCAGATTGTCAAAGTCATAATCTCTTTCGCACTCTAAAATGCTTGCAGGATTTCGCTGTGGCTTCGGTTCTGGTGGCTTTTCGTAGTTCTCGTCCAGATAATCCACGTAACCAGAATTAAAGAATGTACTTCCGTTCTGTGGTTTTCTCCAACTACTGTCCTTAGATAAATCATCCAGATACCTTTTCAAGGCTCTTTCTATTTTTTCTTCTCCTATCTCATACAGAGTCTTTTTCTTTGCATCGGATACCTGCCCCTTACCACGTTTATTCGGGTACTGTTTCCAGAGCTTTTCAAAACATTCATTGATTGCTTTTTTGTTTGACTTCTCGCAATTTTCTTTTGATTTCTCGCAATTTTTCTTTGCGTTTTTGTCTGTTTGTTCCATTTTTCGTTCCACTGGTTGTTCCATTTTTGTTCCATTTTCAACCTTGGCAGTTGCTTCTACAACTTGTCCACAATCTATGTACTTTTCGTAGTCGTTAACTGTGTATATCGTGTATTTATTTGTGCTTTTTGTGGATAAATACCCAGTGTCCTTTAGTTTCTTTAGTGCTGTTCGGACCTGCGATTCTGTTAATCCTGTCTCTGCACTGATTCTTGTTATAGAAGAGACAAATTGTCCTGCCTTGATTTCTCTACCACAGTACCGTTTATCCTCTAAATTTGTATGTAGTAGGCAATGATAGAACAACCTAAATACATTTGTGTTTTCATACCATTCCCAGTCTGTATTTATATTTATGTTCATTCACTGCCCTCCTGCTTAATCTTATGGATATTTGGTTTCATGGATAGTCACTTCTATCCGTGGTCTTTTTTTGTCAATCTCAAAGTTATCTGTAAATCCTTTTACATATTTCCAACCATCATCTGGGAACACTCCTGCTTCTACAAGGCTGTCTAAGATGTATTTCTTAGCCGATGCAATATTGTCAGGATCACGTCTGCGGTCCTTTTCGTACCATGTAATTTCTACACGAACAGGGAATATTATTTCTCTGTCTTTTTCCCTCAATTCATAAGGGATGCTGCATCTACAGATTTTCTGATTACTTCTCTTGCATTTTGCCCCTTTATAAGGATTAGTCCTGCAAGCATTAACGTAAGCATTTAATCCGTCTAACCTGCCTTGAATCGTATATGTTACAGCCATGACCTGCCAAACTCCTTTATAAACTCTTCTCTCGTGCCTATCTTTTCTTCAAATGCCCTTTGTGCCATCTTCTTATACATAAGGTCATATCTGGCATTTAAATGTGCGGATTGTTTACCGCCTGTGTGGTGTTCGTGGCACAACGGAATCACTAAATTATACTTATCAGCTTTCTTCCTGTTTGCTGTCCCATGTAAACAGTGGTGTATCTCTACATAAGGACTTCCACATAATTTACAATGTTCCATATCATCAACGATGATTGACTTTTTCTTTCTCAATCTTAAGTCCCCACCTTTCTTCCATTTCTGCGATTTCCTGTGGTGTTGCTGTCTCAATACCTAACGCCTTTGCTTCCTGTACCGTTCCTTTTATCAATTCAGACATTTCTTTCGTATCGTATGCGTGGCTTCCTCTCATAACAATATTGATTCTAAAAATCTTTCCTGCCGTATTGATTGTTGTCTGTGTTGTTGGTTGCAGGTGGCAAAACTCTACGTCGTAAGCTTCTATATCATCATCTAACGGAATAGTTATCAGCTTTCCGTTTATCTTTTCATACTGCCCATATTCCGCTATCATTTTGTTTTTTATAAATACCTTGCTACAATCCATTACTTCTGCGATTTTTCCAACTAGAACATGGAAGTATGCATTGGCATCCAAACTCCTGCCCTCACGGTACTGAACAACCTTAAGCCGACATTCTTTGTCTTTTAGTCGGTCGTATTCCCCTCGTATGTCTTTTTCACATACAAGGGAAATAACCTGCTTACCGCTTTCAAAATCAATGGATATATCATGGATTCTGGCTTTAGTCTCCATCTAATCAGCTCCAAATCTTTCTTACATTGGCTTTATCTTTGTTTGCTACGATATACTGATATTCTCCCTCAGTAATTTCTGAAATAGACTTATGATGATAAGATGCAAGAATCTTGTTAATATCAAATGCCATTTCATCACATAAGCTTAACAGTGTGTCCTGCTTGATTTTTGAAATCTTCATAGCTCTGATTGCATCCGCATTGTTATCGTCTGCTTGCTTGTCCGCTCTTGCTTTGCGTTCTTTCTGATTTTCGTCCGTATCAGCATCTTTTGTATCATCTAGTAAGAAGATTCCATTTAAGGCATACTTACGTGCATAAGATGATGCCGTTCCTGTTATCTGAGAATCATCCATTCCCTTTTTATTAAGTGCTTCTCTTGCAAGTGCTGATGTTTCTACCCATTCTCCAGTTTCGGTGTCCCATACCTTTACAGTAGCCTTTACATACACACGATCTCCTACCGCCTGCACATCATCTGTTATGTACATTGACATTTTGTTTTCTGCTAGAAGCGGTTTAACCGCTTCTAGGATTCCCTCTGCGTTTCTGTATTTGTAATTTCCAAAAGAATTGTACAGATTCTTAGGTGCTTTTAATGTCGTTTGTATGTGCATCATTTTTTCATGTATTCCCATGTTATCTATCTCCCCTCTGGTTCATATTCTCCGTTATACGGAATTACGTTTCCCTGCTCGTCACACTCTTTCACGCTGCATACATCATCAAAACGAGCTTCTTTTAGTTCCTCTAATTCCTTTTTGAATTTTGGATTTCCTGTAAACACGTCCCACATATACTCTAGTAGCCATGTTTTATCTTCTTCATTGTTTCTCGCCTGCTTCCAGATATATTCTGTTGCATCTTCTTCTGGGATTAATGTCCCATATTCGTTTGTGTATCCTGTTACGATCATTCCTGCTCACTCCCTGCTTCTTTCAGAATCTCTTCTACGTCAAATTCTTTTGGTACTGTTTCTTCCTGCTCATTTTCTTTAAGCATTGCAAAAAGTCTAAGCACACTTGCTGTATATGCTAAATTTTCAAAAATGGTTTCAATAGCATCGTTATTCGCCATTCTTTCATTTAAGATTGTATTTGCGTTATCAAATGCTTCTTCTTTGTTGTATATCCATTCTTCATTATCTTGTCCGTAAAGTTTTACAATAAGTTTGCTATAAAACTCTGTCATGCCTGTTGCAATTTTTTTATCTGCTACCTTATTTTCCTCTTCTGTAAAACGTGGGTCTCTAGTTTCTTTCACTGCTTCAATAATTACTTTTCTTGCTGCATCTTTAAACTCTTTTTTTGTAATAATCATTGTCATATCTCCTTTTTCTTGCTATAATCGGTTTATACATTTTTTGTTAAGCACTTTAGACCTGCACGTCTGGGTGCTTTTTTCATTTCCATCCATCACGCTCTTGTGCGATTAATGCCAGTCCTGCGGCTACGCAAGTACCCATAAACCAGAATGGCATTAAATCTAATCCGCAGACTAACAGTCCACACCCCATCATGAATGCTCCCATTTTCATTTAGAACCCTCCTCTCTGCATTGCTTGGTTCTCATTTGCTAGTTTTCTTATTCTCCATTTTTCAAATCTTTCTGTATCGAAAAATATAGGAGAATTGGACTTAGGACCTTTTTGTGCAAAGTCCTGTCCTCTTTCTCTATAGGCTTCATCCAGAAACGACCTCGGGAACCCCATTTTCACAAGCTCTCCCATCTTCATAACTGGTTTCGGGTACTCCATGGTTGCTCCTTTCTTACTCTTCGGATTCTTCCTTGAATCTCTCCTGCATCTTCTGTTTTCTTTTCTTGTCTCTGTAGTTGCTAATCAGCACAATTACAATTTCTGTTGCAACAGTTCCAAAAGCTCCTACGAACAAACCAAGGTAATATGGTTGTATATACATCTACTCACTCTCCCATCTTGTCGATAAGTTCTTTTAACTCTTTAACCTCTTTATCCTGTTTTGTTAATCCAAACTTATCGCAGTTCTTATAAAGCATTTCTGCTATTTTCTTTAAAAGTTTCTTAGTTCTTCTTAACACTGCTTATTCTCATCTCCTATCAGCTCATCCACGTTAATATCTAATGCCTTTGCTACATTACACACCTTTTCAAACGATGGACTAATCTTGTCCCATTTTGAAATACTGCCTGTGGCAATTTTTGTATCTTTTTCTAACTGATTAAGTGAAATTCCTTTTTTCTTAGCAATTTCCTTTACTTTCGTGCCAATTAACATTTTTTACTCCTTTCTTCTATTTATTATTCTGAAAATATCACAAAATAATGTTGACTTAGTTCTGAATATATTCTATAATCTAATTACCACAAAAAATTAAAAAACTATTCAAGCAAACTGCCTCGCTATTATTTTGCGATTTTTTCAGAAGCTATATCTTAATTATATGCGATTTTTTCAGTTTGTCAATAGTTTTTTGCGATTTTTTCAGAATTTTGTGAAAGGAGCAAAATATGGACATGAAAGAACGCATCCGACACCTATGCAAACTCAATCATGTATCTATGAACAAAGTTGAGGAAGACTTAGGCTTTGGAAAAGGTTATCTAAGTAAACTTGGCACTTCTAAACCAAATGCTGAGAAATTAAAAAAGATAGCTGATTATTTTAACGTGTCATTAGATTTCATAATGACAGGAAAGGAGGATGAGCAGAAAGAGAAAGATAACACTGACGATCTCAAGCAAAAATACAGGGAGCTTGAAGAACTTTTAAGAAGTGACTCAATGAAACCTGTTCGTTATGATGGTAAACCTGTCAATAACGATACGATAGATTTATTACTAAAACAGATTGAGATTTCACTTGCAATGCTAAAAAAATAAACAGGAGGGTTATGTATGAGAAAAAATCAAATCAAAAATACAGTAAATGATTTGATTGAAACATACGGTACGAGAAATCCATATTTACTTGCTAGTTACCTTGACGTAACAATCCAGTATGGAGACTTAGGAGAACTGCAAGGATGCTACATGAAAATATGGGATAAGAAATTTATTTATATCAACGATAGAATCGAGGATGATAAGCTAAAAGATACTGTTGTCGCTCATGAATTGGCACATAGTATTATGCACAATGAAGATTATTATTTTTTCAGTTATGGTAAACAGTTTCAATCAAACAAAACTGAAATTGAAGCTCACACATTCGCAGCGGAGCTTTTGATACCAGATGAAACGATTATCGAACATCCGGGATATACGCTCGATCAATTATCATCGTTAACCGGATATGCTGAAAGATTAGTCAGCTTCAAAAGACTTTAATTTTTTCTTTTTTGTTTTATTTTTTCTTTTTAATTAAATATAAATATTAATTATTATAATACTATATAGGTTATATATAACTATAGTCTTTAGATACTATATATTTATATAAAAGAAAATAAAAATACACTAAAAATATTGTTTTGTCAATCACAAATTAAAAAAACTTTTTGTATGGTGCTAAAAACCGCATAAAACCGTTGTTTCTTGGACTTTTAAAAAAAGAAATGCATGGTTGATTGATATTTGCCTGTCATTTGCCTGCGATTTGCCTGTGATACTACTATGCAAAAAGTCCTACAAGCCGCATAAAACCGTGGGTTCTAGCCTGCGTTTTGCCTGCTATTGTGGTTGTCACGTTGCTTGTTATACATTATAAGAGGAGGGATGTTACATGGCATTAATAACTTGTACTGAATGTGGGAAAGAGTTCTCTGAAAAAGCTTCTGCTTGTCCAAATTGTGGATGCCCAACAGAGGAAATCTTAAAAGAATTAGCTACTGTTTCTACTGCTGATAATGAAGTTCCGCGGTATGAAATTGATGAAAAAACGATTGATATTGCTATAGAAAAAGGTATTGTTAATGAACCTAGTGATTTAATTATCACAGCAGGTAAATATACAGATAGTGGTTTTCTTTCTACACTAACACATATACTTTATGTAGCAAAAGACAGCTTCTATTTATGCCGTTTTGATAAGGCAGAAGAGAATCCAAAAGAAGATATTCTTGTCAAACTGGATTATACAAATGATGCTATTAATCAGTTAACTTATGATTATGAAATGCGTAAATTTAACGGTAATTTGGGTTTTAATGCAAGCAAAATCAAAGCGGATAAAGACAGGTCTAGGGATGCTTACTATGAGATTTTGAAAAAGGTAGACAGCAAAAAAGCCGAAGATTTTTATAAGATTTTTTATCTGGATGCACCATACTGTCCTAAGTGTCACAGCTTGAATATAGGATATGAGTTTGTGCAGGACTCAGCTAAAACAAAGGGAAAGTCTGAGGTCCGTAAAAAGAGTGTTGTGACTCGTGCAGGTAACAGTCTGGGACGTGCAGGTATGATCGCAGCGACTGGCGGTCTGTGGGCATTAACACCTAAAAAGTCTAAATACAAAGAAAAGAAAGCATCTAAGACAGATATTAACAGTAAACAAATGGCAATTTGCCAAGACTGCGGTAAATCTTGGGAAGTTAAATAACAATAAAAAAGACCGTACCACGCCCGAATGTGGTACAGTCTCCAAAAACACTGTTTTTGATTTAATAAAGTCTAGCCAACTATTATTGTATCATTAACAGTGCGGTCACGCAAGGGTATAAAAAAAGAGCCACCGTGAAGACTAATAAGAATCGGTAACTCCTTTTTCCATAACATCGTTGGATTATAAAATATTAAATTATAGAAAGTTCATTTATATTGTAACACATCTATGTTATTTTTCAATCTTTTTAAAAACCACTCTTGCATGGCTGTTATTTTTGTACCCATTTTTAACTAATTTATAACTAAGGAGTGATACAATGGCAACAGCTAAATTTAAAAAAGGTAAAGACGGTTACTATTCTACTAACGTGTGGGATGGTACATACAAGGATAACGGTAAAAAACGATACAAACACCTGCGGTCCAAGAAAAGCTCTAAAGATTTAGAAAGAATCGTAAAGGAGTTTGAGCAACTAAGGGACCAACGGCAGGCAATGATTGACACCGATATACTATTTATTGATTATGCCAGACAGTGGAAAATCTTATATAAAGAATCTAACAGAGCTAACAATACCAATAAAATGTACGACAATGTAATTAACGTCCATTTTGACGGCATCAAATACGTTAAACTACAAGATATACAGCGGAGTCACTTACAATTGATTCTGAACGGTGCTAAAGGCAAATCGCGGACACAACAACAAATTGTTATGACATTCAAACAGATCCTGCACTCTGCTGTTTGTGATCGTATTTATTCCGCACAATCATTCGCAGATATATTTGACAACTTTGAATCTATAAATTACAAAGCAAAAGAAAAACGTCCTTTGACACCAGACGAACAGAGAGCCGTTTTTAAGGCAGATTTTAATTTAATGGATAAAATATATGTCTATATCATTTACGGCTGTGGATTGCGGTGTGGAGAAGCCTTAGCACTAACAGAAGCAGACTTTGACTTAGAAGCACATACAGTATCTATCGACAAATCACACGACATATCAGACAACATACCAAAGAAAAAATCAGTAAAAAACATACAGAACGGAGAAAGAACATTACCGTTACCAGATAACGTATTCGATACAATCTCTAGTTACATAAAACAACTTAGAAAAGATGGCAGGAAATACTTATTCATAAATCGTGATTACAAGCCTATGACAAAATCCGGTTTCCGCAGGATGTGGGGTAGAATCATAAAAGCAATGCAGGCGGTCAGCGAAAGTCCTATTGAGGATTTAACAAGCCACATCTTCCGTCACAATTACTGCACAAACTTATGCTACCAGTTCCCTAAGATTAGCATAAAGATGATTGCAAGGCTTGTAGGGGACTCTGAAAAGGTCGTTCTGGAAGTATACAATCACTTAATGTTAGAAAAAGAAGATAGCATATCCGCTGTAAATGATGCTTTAAATTTGGAACAAAAAGTGGAACAACCCATGGAACGAAAAATGGAACAACTAAATGAAATGGTATCTTAGATTTCTGGAATACGGATGGAACATGGAACACGGATGGAACAAATACTTCCCTAAACTTTAGATACTTTCGATTACTTTTAAGGGTATGATTTTTAGACAGGTCATACCCTTAAAAACCGCATAAATACAAGAAAAGCACGGTATTTAGCCATTTGGCAACCGTGCTTTCTAAAGTGAGCGTGCGGGGATTCGAACCCCGGACAACTTGATTAAAAGTCAAGTGCTCTACCACCTGAGCTACACACCCTTAAACTGGGGTAGCTGGACTCGAACCAGCGGTGCAGGAGTCAGAATCCTGTGCCTTACCACTTGGCGATACCCCATCAATGCGACAGCTCGTTTATATTATCATATGTTTCCGACAACTGTCAACACTTTTTTTGAATTTTTTTAAATTTATTTTTCAAGAGTGAATTCTTTCAGATATTGACTGTTCCAGAAACGGTCCGTTACTGGCTGCCAATATTCAAATATGATCTTCCCCTTATTCCCTTGTTCTGAGAATCTCCCTTTATCTTCTCCCTTTCCAATATAAATTTCGAGAATCTCTCCTCTTCCAGATTCTTTTCCTTGATTATCATAAAAGCAAAGTGTCATTCCCTCACTCAACTCTCCTCTGACAAACTCAACTTCCATGGAGCCTTTCCCTTCTTCGATGATTTCCATTCGTTCAATATAAGTAAGGCTTCCTTCTAATTGATGCAGCTTATAAATTCGTTTTCTTGCTTCTTCATTTTCTTTTGAAGGTTCCTGTTTTTTTAAATATTCAAAAAATCTCATGTTCTTTCCTCCATTGCTCTGTTCTACTTTATCATAATTTGTTTCCATATGAAAGTCTTCTCTGTAAAGAAAGTTCTCTTTATATTTTACATTTTATCAGTTGACACTTCCTGATTTTTATGTTAGATTGTCATTATTGTAAATGATTTAAATACAATGATAAGGAATAGTAGAATATTTAAGACATTCAGAGAGTTGCTGGATGGTGCGAAGCAATTGTTGATGATATTTGAACTCGCCTTTGAGTAGCATGCTGAACTTACAGTAGGTATTGCCGGAGTCCAACCGTTATAATGGAGAGATATCGGTTTTATAACCCGTATCAGTAAGAAGTGCACGTTTCTTTATAACGTGAATTAGAGTGGTACCGCGGAAGTTTCTTCGTCTCTATCCTGATAAGGATCAGATTCGGAGTTTTTTTTATGTTATCGTACATTTATTTCATCCGATACATGATACCCCGTATCCACCTTTCAATACTTAAAACATACCTACAACAATCATTAATTTTTGAAAGGAGCTTCACAGCAATGATGAACCCAAGCAAATATGAAAGACAATATTTTATGCCACCTGAAACGTCCCTTGACTGGACAAAGAAAGAATATATCACAAAGGCACCTACATGGTGTAGTGTTGACCTTCGTGATGGAAATCAGGCTCTGATCATTCCGATGAGTCTTGATGAAAAAGTTGAATTTTTTAAACTTTTAGTAAAGGTTGGTTTCAAAGAGATTGAAGTTGGTTTCCCTGCTGCTTCAGAAACAGAATATACATTTTTACGTACTTTGATCGAAAATGATCTGATCCCTGATGATGTTACCATTCAGGTTTTAACACAGGCAAGAGAACATATCATTAAAAAGACTTTCGAAGCTTTAAAAGGCGCAAAAAGAGCGATCGTTCATGTATATAACTCTACTTCTGTTGCACAGCGTGAACAGGTATTTAAAAAATCCAAAGAAGAGATTATGAAAATTGCAACAGACGGTGCAAAATTATTAAAACGCCTGGCTGATGAGACAGACGGTAACTTCTTATTTGAATACTCTCCAGAGAGTTTTACTGGTACAGAGATCGACTATGCATTAGATGTATGTAATGCCGTTCTTGACGTATGGCAGCCTCGTCCAGACTGGAAGGTCATCATCAATCTTCCTGTAACTGTACAGCTTTCAATGCCTCACGTATATGCCAGCCAGATCGAATATATGAGCAAACATATGAAATACCGTGAAAACGTAGTTTTATCTCTTCATCCACATAATGACCGTGGATGCGGTGTTGCTGATACAGAACTTGCTTTGCTTGCAGGTGCTGATCGTGTCGAGGGTACTTTATTTGGAAATGGTGAACGTACAGGTAACGTTGACATTATCACTCTTGCATTAAATATGTATACACACGGTGTTGATCCAAAACTGGACTTCTCTAACTTACCAGAACTTACAAAAGTCTATGAAAGATTAACAAGAATGTCCGTTTACGAACGTCAGCCATACACAGGACAGTTGGTATTTGCTGCATTCTCTGGATCTCATCAGGATGCGATCGCCAAAGGTATGCACTGGAGAGACGAAAAACATCCAGAGCACTGGAATATCCCATATCTTCCAATCGACCCTCACGATGTTGGACGTGAATACGAAAGTGATGTTATCCGTATCAACAGTCAGTCTGGTAAAGGCGGTATCAGCTATGTACTAGAAGAAAACTTTGGATTCCATATTCCTGGAAAAATGCGTGAAGATGTAGGATACACAGTCAAAGATGTATCTGATAAACGCCATCAGGAATTAGTTCCAAGAGATATCTTAAAAGTATTCAAAGAAGTTTACGTAAATATTGATGATCCATGCAAATTAAAAGAAGTGCACTTCGTACAAAAAGACGGTGGCATCGAAGCAGAAATCTCTTTAGAGAAATCTGGTGTTCCAAAACTTTACCACGGAAAAGGAAATGGTCGTCTGGATGCTGTAAGTAACGCTTTACAGAGACACAGTGATATGCATTACTCTATCGTTACTTATCAGGAACACGCTTTAAATGTTGGTTCTAACTCTCAGGCTTGTGCTTATGTTGGAGTTCAAGAACCAAATGGTAATGTTACTTGGGGATCCGGAATCCACGAAGACATCATTACTGCTTCTGTATTAGCACTGATCAGCGCTGTAAACCGATTAGATCAGTAGATTGTGATTTGTAGGTAGTGTTGGTCCTATATGAGTCAGAAAGAAGATAAGAAGAAATATTTATAAGAATAAAGGGTGACACTCCGCATTTTTGAAAGCATTTTTTACAAATCGCCGATCCGCGCCTGTTTCTTTGATAACTCCCTGGCTGCGAGCCAAAATGCCCGCAGCTACGGTCAGACAATCAACCACAGGGCGCTGCGAATTTGTAAAAAACGCATTCAAAAAGTGCTCATGTTGTCACCCTGTATTCTTCTAAATATTTTTTCTTATTTTCTTTCTGACTCATACAACGGAACGCTATTCAAATCACTACACAGTGTGTATGTTAAACGGTATTGACTGATAAGTTTTGAATTCGTTGACGGAAGATAAAAGAAACTTACGAAAACCAATAACGTTTAACATACACCCCACCTAAGTTTTCCAATCTTGTAATTGTCCACACTTTAGCCTTCAGGTATATGATAAAAAATAAATAAACGATCGGAAGAGTAGCATTAGAATTTTGCCACGTTTTTTGCGGATTCGCAGCCGGCTTGGTGTGCTGT
>OIXR01000085.1_pt1 | contig 90679 bp, 83 predicted proteins | sample 1587831 | NCBI WGS metagenome assembly OIXR01 (sample SAMN03283263) | human gut metagenome | biome: human-associated habitat; material: feces | host: Homo sapiens | place: USA | collected 2013
ATTCATATAAAAATCTCCATTATCTCCATTATCTCCATTATCTCCATTATCTCCAATTCCCAAATCTCCAAATTCTCCCCAATCCACATATAAACCCTATATATATCATATATTCCTGTTTCTTCATCTACATAAACTTTCCAATAAACGTCTACCTCCTTAACTAGTTTAACCCTTATACTCCAATAAAATAAAAATCCATACAATCTCTTATATCCTTATTCGCGCATTCTTCTCCAAAATCTCTCCATTCATAAATAAAATAAAAATCTCCAAATTATTCCCCGTCTTCTCTTAAATAAATATTGCTACAAACAATCATCGTATCTCATATAGCAAAATCTCCATCATCTCCATAATCTCCACATACAACAAAAATCCAAATCATTATCTCCAATTCTAAATAAATCTCCATCACTAGTACGGGGGTATTGAACTCCATAATATTCATCCCCGTCTATTATATCCAGTACCTTTCTCATAAAGACTTATAGTATTTTCCATATCTAACGATATTTAACAATAATAAAGATAGCTTTCTTTAGCCTAAACAATATCAGTATCAGCCACATCATGATAGATTATGTCAACTAATGACAATATCTGCTATAATATCTCATGTAATATAAGGTTCTATGACTTGCAATATCATCTATATCGACGATTAAGACGATTATGACGATTAAGCTCTGGCTGTTCCCCCGTAGAGGATGGATATGAATATTACCAATAACCGCTCGTTCAATGTCTATATCTAATAATCAATATAATATCATATTCATGTCTTATAATTCCTCATAGAACAATATCAGTATCATCAGGTCTAAGGCTATATACTTGTCCATCCCCTACGGGGCGCAGTATCGTCAGAATCAACAGAATCTGTAGAATCGTCAGTATTAAGTTCTGCATAATCTCCTGGTCTAATGGTCATAATAACTTGTCAAGTAAGAACTGGTCTAATGGTCATAGGTATTATATGTTCTCATCCCCTACGGGGGAACAGCCCAACAGTTTCATCAGAATCTACAGAATCGTCTCCATTATCTCCTTAAGTAAGTCTTATAATAACTCCTTAAGCAATTCCTTAAGTAAAATCTTAAGTAAAATCTTAAGTAAAATCTTAAGTAAAATCTTAAGTAAAATCTCCATGACAATCTCCGTCAGGAACTGCAAGTAAAATCAGAATCTATCTCCTCCATCTCCATCTCCACGACAAACTGGTCTATAATTCCAAAGTGTAAGGGTAGTAAGTTCTGTATAAAGTTCTATATCAAAATCTGGAACAGTAAGCTTACAGTAGTGTATATATATACAAGATATATATAATATAATATATTTATATATTATATTATATATATCTTGTAGATATATACACTACCCAAGAACCGCGGTATATTCTATATTACGTAGTAATATAGAATATGAATCAGTATCTATCAGAACTTATATATAATTATCTATAATAACATATTACTACGTAATATATTATTAAAATAATAACCTGCGTGTGCGTACAGGCGTGTGTGCGTATGTGTATGCGTGTGCACGTGTACATGGGCGTATAGATAATAACAGGCGTGCACGTGCAGGTACAGGCGTATATGAACATCTTATACGTGCGTGTGTACGGGTGCGCGATATAGGTGTACGGGCGCGCGCGGGTGTACCTTATATACGTGCGGGCGGGCGTGTGTACCTTACTCATATAGGCGAATGTTAAAAAACTGTTAAAAACAAGTTTTGTTTTGCCAATCTCGCACGTAATGCGTACTGTTGTGCAAAACGAATTTTTGATATGAAACAAGAACCAAATAAACCACAAGAAATTGATTATGTTTATCGTTCGGGACAACGAACTAAACAGAAACAAGATATTAAACCTAGTAAGCTTAAAATTGGAGCTTTAGGACTTGATGCTATTGTTAAACCAAATAAATAACCAACATGATTAGAATTGAAAGTGACAAAATGTCGTATGACATTCTAGTACCGACCGAATTTGAAGAGATTAAACAGGAAGATTTGGAGAAACTTCTTGAAGGTATTGTAGTTCCTCAATATTACGCTGTTGTTGCTCTTATTTATAAAGAACGTTTATATGGAGTAGTTAGCAACGTAAAGAACAATAAAACAAGTATGGTTAAATGTATACCTGTTCTTGCAAAACTTCATGAAGGAGATACTAACGCTAACGGTTGCGAAATTATGGATAGACTTATTATTCCTGCTGCGAATCTTGAACGTTCTGTTCTTATCAATATTCCGCAAAATGTTCTAGACCCTACTACTGTTGGTCGTTATTGTAATTCTGATGAAGAACTTTCTAAAGCTATTATTACAGGAGCTTATTTTAACGATGGTACTTGTTCAGACTTCAAAGCTAAAGAACTTGCTCCGGATTGTTACTTTGTAGACTTTCGTATGATTCCTGTTAATGATATTGCAGGAGGTTATAAAAAAGATATTGTACCTGAATGTTCGTTTAAAGTTCCTAAAGCACCTATGGTTGCTAATGGAGAACAATCTGGACTTGCGAATTAAAATTATCTGCTATTAGTTTTAAATATGGAGCAATAGAAGTTATGATACTGCTTTTATCCACATCCCCTACGGGGGAACGAAATCGATTAGCACATCCAAATTGTCATAACTTTCTATTGCTTTTTAATTTATGAATAATGATATGGAATTTAAAGTACCAAAACCTAAAAGACAACCTTTGAGTTCTGAATTAGATGATGATTATGTTTTAATATATAAAAATGCTGATAATATTCTTGATGATATTGATTTTGTTGTTGATGATGATAGAATATTATGTAAAACCATTATTGATTCTTTAGAAAAAGAAGCTGCCGCTCAACTACTCGCTGGTAAATGTGTTCAATTGCCTTATATTGGTAATATTTGTAGAAGTCCTATTAAGATGGCTCTTATAAAACATTATAAGGAATTTAAAGAGAAACGTTCTCAACTATCTCGTGAAGATTATGTAGCGTATTGTAAGAAGGTGATGAGACAAGAGAAGATAGACTTGCAGAATGCTGAGATACATAAGCGAAAGATGAATGCTTTCAGAAAGAAGAACTTGAAGATATGGATGGAGAAGAAGAAAGCATTCGGAGATGCTTATGCTAATGTTTATCTTTATGTATTAAAATATTGGACGGCAATTGATTTTGATTGGGATGTAGAACTTGCTTATCAAGAAAATGTAGGAAATGGCTAACAAAATTAGAGTAGATAAACTATTGACTGTTGATGATACCGGAATGCCTAAAGCTCCGGATATTAGACAGATTTTAGATAAGGACGTTCAATTACTTTGGCTTAGAGATAAAACTAAAGATAAATCTCAATATATTAAAGAAGTTGGAGTTATATATTATCTTGCAGACCCAAAAGGACCTTGTAAACAAGAAGGACTTAGTGATAATGAAGCCATTAAAAAAGCTATTGAAAACTTCGATTTACCTGCTAATTATAAACCAGATTTATTAATATGGAAACTTGCTAAACGTTATTATGAAGCAGAAATAACTGTTGCTGGAGCTGCTGTTGAAACTCTTCTTAGAAGTATTCATAATGTTGTATTAGCTGCTAATAAAATGAATGAAATGCTTACTGATAAACTTAATGGAGAATTAAGTATTGAAGATAGTAATACTGTAATAGGTATTATGGATAATCTTAATAAGAAAACTGCTGAATTACCTAATATTATGAAAGCACTTAATACTGCAAAAGAAAATCTTCTTTACGAAGAAGAACAACAAACTGCTCGTGGAGGTGTTACGATATTAAGTTCTATGACCGAAGAATAAATATAAGAATTATGTTAGAACTACGAGATAAAAGATATAATGATGTTCGATTAGTTTTTGATGAATCTCAACATAAATATACCGATACATTAGGGAATAGCTATATCAGTACTACTACTATCTTACACCAATATCAACCGAAGTTTGATAAGACTTATTGGTTGAAGAAGAAATCCAAAGAGTTGGGAATATCTGAGAAGAAGTTAGAAAAACAATGGGATACTATTCGCGATGAAGCTTGCGAACGTGGTTCTAATACTCATAATGATTTGGAAGATGGTATAAAAGGTGGAAGTCAATTTAAGAAAGCTATTCAATATCTAGATGAACGTTCGGATGGACAAATGATTACAGTTGCTGATATTTCTACAATACTTGGTAATTATAAGATATTAGATGTTGAAGAGTTTGAAGAATTAACCGAACATAAGTATCCCGAAATATATGATGTATTCAGACAATATACAAATGCTGGTTATCAGATTTATGCTGAGATTGGAATGTTTCTTTTAGATTGGTTAGTCAGTGGAACTATTGACGTTCTTCTTCTTAGAGAAGATAGAATGGTTATAGGAGATTGGAAAACTAATCGTGGAGGACTTAAATTTGAGTCTGGATATTTCAAAAAAGATAAAAGACAAAAACCTGCCCAACTTACAAGTGATTGGGTAACTAAAGATGAAACTCTTCTTGCACCTGTTAATAACCTTCCAAATTGTAATGGTTCTATATACAATCTACAACTTAGTATGTATGCTTATGCTGTAGAATTTATTCTTGGTATTCCTTGTGTTGGAATGTGGCTTTGTCATATTGATTCTGATTTTGAATTGAATGAGTATGGACAACCTAAACGTTTTCCTGACGGTCTTTATCATATTAAAGAGAATCCTAAAGAGAAAACAACATTCTATGTTATGCCTTATCGAAAACAAGAAATTGAACTAATACTTAATGATAGACGTATGCAGCTTGAAGCTAGTGCTGTTAATACACAATTTAAACTTGATTTATAATGAAGGATTTATTTTATAAAGTATTTGCAGGTATTAGTATTATATTTATATTTGGTGCTGTATTTAATGAATGTACTAACGATAAATCTACTTTACCTATAAAAGAAATTGTATATGTTCCTACTCCTGATTCTATGACTATTCAAGAAGTTGTTTATCTTAAAGAAGAACTTCGTAGATGTCAAGATAGTCTTAGGATTATTCGTACTGATAGTACAATGAGTTCTGAATTATTTGTTGCTAAGTATAAACTTGAACGTATTCGTTATTATAATGATATAGCAGGTAAAGGCAACAACATAAAATTTTTAAGAGGTTGGATTAATAGAGTTCTTAATGAATAAAATATTATGGATTTTAATGCTAATATTAAAGAAGACAAAGATATGAACGGTAAACGAAAACTATTTTTCAAAGATGATTATCGTCGTCCTAGAAAAGTTATTCGTATTCATATTGAATCTGGCGAAAAGAAAGAATATGCTAGTGCATATTGGGCTGCTGAATCTATCGTAACTACTAGTACTGATATACGAGTTGTATGCGATAGAAATGAAGGTCTTAAACGACCACAATTTCAAAGACGAGGTTATTATTTTATTTGGGGAGATTAAATTATGAAGAAATTCCTTATGAAGATAGAGTTGCTAATTAGTAACTCTATTGCTGTTTTAGGAGCTGATGGATTAGCTCATTTATTAGTATGTATGATGTTGATTATGGTATTAGTTCCATTGATGGACTTATGGTTAGCAATACTAATTGTGCTATGTGTTGGAATTGGAAAAGAACTATATGATAAGTTCATAAAGAAAACAGAGTTTTCCGCTAAAGATTTGATTTGTGACATTATTGGTATTATATTTGGTCTTTGTTTTGTAGCTTTTTATGCTATTAAATAATAGGTTATGGCTGAATTTATTAAAGCTTATGAGAAATTAGAAGTAGCGGAAGGTGGATATGTTAATGATAAAGATGATGCTGGCATGGAAACTTATAAAGGAGTTTCTCGTAAAGCTAATCCTAATTGGATAGGTTGGATAATATTAGACGACTTAAAGAAACATCATCCTAAAACTTTTGCAGCTATTGCTAAGAAAACTCCACAGCTTGAAAAAGCTGTTCAAGACTTATATAAAAAGAACTATTGGAACTGCTTTAATCTTGACAATTTTAAAAGTCAAGAAGTTGCAGAACAGTTATTCGATATGAATGTTAATGCTGGACAACGTACTGCTATAAAATGTGCTCAAAGAATTGTTAATATTCCGCAAGACGGTAAATGGACAAAAGAACTTGAAAACATTCTTGCTGATATTAAGTAATATGCTAAAATACGGGTTTCTAATAATCAATAACTAATTCGATAAAGATATGAAGAAGATATTAATAATACAAGTAATCATAGCGTTGATTACTGTTTATGAAGTGGGATTAATTAATAAAATAAGTAGTAGTATTAGTGAACTTACTCGGTTAACAAATGTAGATAGTGTTATTAATAGAGTCCGAATTGATTCTATCGAATTAGTTATTACTCAAAAAGATAGTACAATTGTTAATATTAAAAATACTATTGAAGATGAAGTTAAAGAAGCTAATAGTCTTAATGACAGTGCTAGTTTGGAGTTGTTTAAACGGCTGGTGTCAAACTGAATCTCCACATCCCCTACGGGGGAACGACACGATAGTAAATATCAGAATCGACTTAATTCGCAAAGCTAATGTTAAGTTGATTGAACATAAACATTGTCCTGACATTATTAATGCTAAAGATACTATTATTAAATTTGAAAGACTTAAGTATAATACTTTAGATAGTTTATATAAAGTAGAACTTAGTAAATGTTATAATAATGTCCAGATATTACAGAAACAGATTAATTCTACTAAACGTAGAAACAAGATATTAGGCGGTACTGCTATTGGTAGTATCGCCGTTCTTGTTTTAACTCTATTGATAAAATAAGATATGGCTAATAAAGAAGTTTATCCATTTCGTGAATTTTTAGAAGAAGATAAGAGTCGATATAAAACTGCTACTGAGGCAGGATATTATGACCCTTATAATAATTTTCTTATAGGAGATAGCGGTGGATTTCTTATGAATATTAGACGTGGACGTTTCATTAATACTAATCTATTTACAGCGATGGCTGATACTTATCTACGAGAAGGTAAGTACACTAATTATAAACCAGATAGTATTCCACATAGACAACTTCGTAGAAGAGAATGTGATAGACGTAAAAATGGTTTTGATGCGCCATGCTGGCTTAATGAATACGGACATATAGAAGATATTCATATTACAGGAGATTATTATAATTATCTTAATTATACTCGCATGGAGCTTACTGATGATAGTACTTTAGTTGTTGGTAAGAATGTATCTACTGCTGAAAAGAAATATGCTTTTCCTAAATTTATTGATGCTCAATATTGGACACATAATGTGCTTCAATTTGCTAAAGATAACGGTTTTCATATTATTATTGTTAAGACTCGTCGTGGTGGTTTTTCTTATATGATGGCAGCTAGAGCTAGTAATGCTGTTAATCTTAGAAAACATAAAGTATTTATTAATGTAGCTGCTGATAAGAAGTATCTTACTAAAAAAGGAGGACTTACAGACTTTGCTGTATCTAATCTAAAATTCTATGAAGAAAAGACTCCATTTAGAAGAGGAATATTTAGTCCTACTGTTGAAGACTTTCGTCTTGGATATAGATTATCTAATGGAGTTGAAGCAGAAGATAGTTGGCAAAGTTCACTTATTAGTGTATCTGCAAATAATGACCCTGACTGTGCTATTGGTAAAGACGCTATTGGTATTAATGTGGAGGAGTTGTCTACCATGCAAAACTTTGACGATTTTATGAAAGTTACTGAACCGGCAATGACAGTAGGAGATATTACTACTGGTACGTTAGTTGCTTGGGGAACTGCTACCGCTACTAATATGCAAATATTTGAACAGAACTTTTATAATCCTCTTGCTTATAATTTTATGCATTTTGAAAATGTATGGGATAAAGATGCCCGTAATGAGATATGTGGATTCTTTAAATCATTTGCTTGGGGTATAGAAGGTGTTATAGATGGAGTGCCAGGAGTTGATAAATGGGGTAATAGTAATATAGAAGTAGGTCTTAAACTTGCAGCTCGTGGACGAGCTAAAAAGAAGAAAAACGCTAAATCATTTTCTGATTATCTTGGGTATGTAGGACAAAGAGCTTTATTTCCTGCTGAATCATTTAGTAGTACAAGTGAAAACATATTTGTTGGAGAGAAACTTAATATGTGGGAAGAAAAACTTCGTGTAGATAATAGTTATAAATTTTATGTAGATGGACAATTATTTAGAAATGAAGCTGGCAATATAGTATTTAAAAGTAATGCTCGTATAAAAGCTGAAAATCCAAATGCTAAGGTTTATGATTGGATTCAAGGAGTTCCTCGTAAAGGTAATGAAGACCCATATGGTTGTGTAAGAGTTTGGTTTGCTCCCGAATATGACGAATATTATATTAATGATAAACGTGTTCGTGAGATTAAACCTGGAACTTATGCTGTTACTTATGACCCTGTTGGTATTGATAAAGATAAAAATGAAATTACTGATAGACATTCTCATAATAGCATTCATGTTTGGGAAATGCCTAGTGACCGGAACGGTTATAAACTTAAAATGTGTGCTGCTTATTATGGTCGTCCTGAGAAACTAGAAGAAGCCGATTATATATTTCTTATGTTATGTATATGGTATAATGCTGTTGGAACTGGAATACCGGAAGTCAATAGAGGTGAAACTGTATCTAACTTTAAGAAATGGAAAATGCTTAGATATTTAGCGCATGAACCTCTTTATGTTTGGGATGCCACTATAAAAGAAAAAACAAGTAGTACTTATGGTTATGTTATAACAGAAGGTACTAGAAAACTTGATGCTCTACGACTGTTTAAAGAGTTCCTTTGGACAGAGATTGGTAAAGATGAAAATGGTGAACCTGTATATATGTTTCATCGTATATATGATTATCAAGCTATACTAGAGATTAAGAAATGGAACTCTATGGGAAACTTTGACCGAGTATCTGAAATGTTATTAATTGGGATATATTGGAAAAGTATTGATATTAAAGGTAAGATTGAATTGGCTTCTCGTAAGAAAGTTGAAGATACAGAAGACCAACAAAGTATAATGGAACGTGAATGGTTTTAAATTAAATAAGAAGTTATGGATTATCCTTTTCCTAGAAATTACTTCCCTTCTCAAAGGGTTAGTTATGAAGAACGCCAACAGGCTGAATGGTATGCTAATTGTTGCGACGGAGTTATAGCTCTAGGTCAATCTATTAGAGACTATCAAGAAGATGGAGATGTAGATGAACTGTTTGATATTCTTCATGGTAATATACCGGAAGAATATTATCGTAAAGCTCTTAATCCTTATAATGCTACTAAAGATAAATATAAACGTTTTCCTGCTACAATGCGTAATTATGATATGATGAATGGAGTTATTAGAAGATTCGTTGGAGAATATCTTAAAGCTCCTCATGATTTTATAGTAGGTGCTAATAATCCTGAAGTTGTTTTAGCTAAAGATGCCAAACTTAATCAAGAACTTATGGGTCTTGCGGAAGAAGCAATAGCGGGAGAAATAGAAAGAGCTTATCAACAATTTATTAATGAAGGTAACGAACCTGAACAATTTAATCCTTCTACTGCTATTAATATAGAAGAATTTGTTAAGAAGTTTAATGAAGATTATATTGACGATATTACTATTCAAGGACAAAAACTTCTTAATGTAATTCGTGATTTAACTGATGATTTAGCACTTTATATTAGAGCTTATTTTGAATTTGTATCGTTTGGTAGAGCTTATACATATACTGAAATTGCTGGCAACAAACTTATAAAACGTGTAGTAAGTGTTCGTGATGCTTATCCTGTACCTAATGATAATCTACTTGTAGAAGATTATGATATGTTTGCTGAACGTCGTAAACTTAGTTATCAACAAATAATGGATGAATTTGCTGATTATCTAGATAAAGACCAAATTGAATTTCTTAATACTTTCTATGCTAGAGATACAGTAGGTACTGTTGGAGAACGTGCTCTTCTTAATTTTGATAAATACTATTCTTATAATAAAGATGTTTGTGGTAAGTTTACAGCAGATGAACGTAAGAAATATCAAGATGACCGTCCTATGACTAGAGATATGAATAATGGTCTTTATGATGTATGGCACGTTGTTTGGAGAGGAGAAGCAAAACGAGGTATTCTTAAAACTCAACTTAATGGTTTTATCACTGAAACTATAGTTGATGAGAAATATGTATTAAATCCTGAACTTGGAGATATTAGTATTGAATGGGTATGGGAACCACAAGTATATGAATCAGTTCGTATAGGTACTCGTAATACAGCTATTTATCCTTATAAATATAGACCTATCGCTTATAATCGTAATGGTAAACTTCCATATAACGGTTTAATGGAACTTATTCCAGGTTATGGTAGATTTAGTATTATAAGCACTTTATTACCTTATCAAGTATTTGGTAATATAGTTGCTTATCATAGAGAGATGGCAATAGCTAAAAACAAACTTAATGTACTTCTTATTGCCCGTTCTCTTCTTGGCAAATATCCGGAAGATACTATATATAAAATGGCTGCTGATGGAGTACTTTATATTGATGATACTGATGACGCTGGTATGTTAAAAGCTGGACAGATTCGTATGTTGAATGCAGATACAAGAGATTATATTACTCAACTAACAAATCTTATTACAGCTAATGAACAGAAAGCAATGTATCAAGTAGATATGACTCCTCAACGTTATGGAGAGATTGCTATATCTGCCGGTAAAGGTACTACCGAAGAAGCTATTGCTCGTGGGTCTATGGGTAGTGTTATTGTTGAGTTTATGTTTGATATTATGCGAGAACATGATTATAATAGAGATATTGATTATTCTAAATTAGCTTGGATAGACGGACTTAATACTTCTTATCGAGATGATAATAATCAAATTCGTTATATGTCTCTTGATGTAAATACTCATATACTTGCAGACTATGTTGTTAAATGTAAACTCTCTGGAAGAGAAAAAGAGAAACTTGAACAATATAGAGAATTAGCTTTTAGTGCTGCTCAAAATGGAGATATGAGAATGGCTGCTGCTGCTATTGAAGGAGAAAACTCTGCGGAAATTAAAAAGCAACTTGATGAACTAGCTGAATTAAATCAAGAACATGAAGAACAAATGAAACAACTTGATGCACAAAATGCACAAATGTTACAACAATATGAACTTGATAAAATTGCAGCTAAAGGTGAACAAGATAGACAAACTCTCGAATTAGAGAAATATCTAGATAGTGAAATAGAAATGATTAAAGCTAATGCTAACATTATGAGCTTTGATAATGGTCTTAGTGATGCTACTAAAGCTGCTGCTGAACAACGTATGCAAGAAGCTTCTAATAATCTTGAACAACAAAAGATAGGTATGGAACGAGAAAGGATATATCTTGAAGCCCAAACCAAAGATAAAGAAATTGCTGCTAAAATGTATGATAGTGATATTAAACTTAAAGTTGCAAAAGAAAATAAGAATAGATTCGATAAACCAAAGACTAAGAAATAATATAGTTGTTTAATTAGATTGCGATTCGGTTGTTATTATGCCTGTTATTGCCTGTGAAGGTAGTAGCAGGCTTTTTCGTTTATATTTACATTTCATCATATCCTCTACGGGGCGCAGAATTGAGCTACAAAGGACTTTCGGCTTAATCCGATGAATTGTTCACGATAAGATTTTTTATCTCACAGTGAGCAAGCATTATAGGTCTATATGTGTATCGAGCACCAAATCAAATCAGAATCAGACCGATAGCAGCAATTAAATAGATATAAAAATTAAATAGGTATAGGACGAACTAGAGAATCAAGTATTAGTTGTGGAACAAATAGAAATTATATTTGCCATGTATTAACCAATAAACATAAAGATATATGCCTGATTTTGGATATGGAAGTACTAGTGATCAAACTACTGCAAATAGTGGTGCTAGTGATACAGTAACAGATTTGGATACTGGCAAACAAGATATTGCTGGTACAGGTGATGGTAATATTACAGACATTGATGATAATAATAACAATGGAGGTAATGCTACTGTAGATAATAATGGTGGTAATGGAGACGGTAATAAAGATACTGGTTTTCAAGACGGAGATGTTGAACTTGTTGAAGGTTCGGTTATTGAAGTAGGAGATGATAGTTATACCGTTGATAAAGATGGTAACTTAATTGATAAAGATGGTAATATCTTTAAAGAAGCTAAGGATGTACAAGAATTTATTAAAGGTTTTGATGTCGACAATAACGACAATACAGAACTGAGTATTAATACTATTAAAGAACATCTTGGCATAGATATTGTTGGAGAAGATGGTAATCCTATTGAATTTGACAATACTCCAGAAGGTGTTGCTGCTTATATTGATTCGGTTATAGAACAAAGAGAAGATGAGCTTGCAGAAGCTGGTGTAAACAGACTTATTGAAACTTATCCTATTATACAAGATGTTCTTAACTATTATGTTGCTAATGGTAATTCTCTTGAAGGATTTGGAGAAGTAAAAGATAGAAGTAATATAACTATTGATGAAAAGAATATAGCACAACAAGAAGCTATTATTCGTGAAAGTTTTAGAGAGTTTGATAGACGTGGTAATGTAGATGAATATATTCAATATCTTAAAGATAAAGGAATTTTGTTCGCTACTGCACAAGAAGAACTTCAAGGTCTAATAGACGCAGATAATGCTTATAAAGAACAAATAGCACAAGAAGCTAAAGAAGCTGCTATTCGCCAACAACAAGAAGAAACTGCTTATTGGACAGGAGTTCAAGAAACAATTAAGAATCGTAAGATTGCTGGTTATGAGATTCCTGAAACTATTATTATTAATAAAGATGGAAAGAAAATAGCTGCTACTCCTAATGACTTTTTTAATTACGTTTATCAAGTAGATGAAAATGGTAATAGTCGTTATAATAATGACTTAGCTGCTATGACTCCCGAACAAAGACGAGACGATTCACTACTTCGTGCATATCTTCGATTCACTGGTGGTAGTTATGCTGACTTAGTTAATTTAGCAATTAAAGACCAAGAAGTTAAAAAACTTCGACTTGTAGCTAAAGATAATAGCAGACGTACAGCTCGCATAGTTCCACCAACCTCTAATAAGCCAAAAGGAGGTAATACAGATTTTGGCTATTAATCAATAACTAAATTTTATTGCGTGTATGTATAAAATGCGTGTAATTAGTACTGGAAATTATGATGATAGAGGTTATTCTAATGAAGAATCTATCGCTAATTTACAGTTGACGAAACCTGTTGAAATTAACAGTTTTCTTACATATAATTATGGAATGGACGATGACCGTTTTCCATTGACTTTTATGACAGAAGGTCAAGGTTCTCTTGGTGTCAAAGATATTGATACTATTCAGTGGACTTGGAAAACAATGGGACGTATGAAGTTTACAGACTTTGTAACTTACTTCAATACTGCGGTTGCTAAACCGGGACTTGGAGGAACTGAATTTGAAGTTCATTTCTCTACTCATTGGTTTATTGAACAACATGGTTTGATTGCTCCTGATGGTAAGACTTCTGTTCGTATTCAAAAAGACTTAGGAGAATCAGCTTATGGATACGGTTATATTTTGAAACTTGATGGAGTTAATCCTGAGGCTTATGTAGACCCTGAACTGTTGCGTAAAGGTAAGTATTGGTCAATGACTCGTCCTACAGTTTCTGAATCATATTCTAAGGGTAACCGTTCTAATACTATGGGGCCTGGTAAAATGACAAGTCAACTTGAAATTTATCGTCATAGTAAAGAAATAGCTGGTAACTTGGCTAATGTTATCACTGAATATGAGTTTGAAGGTGCAGATGGTGGTAAGAGTCGTTTGTGGATTAATGAAGAGATGCGTCAGTTCAATATCCACATGAGAGTTATGGGAGAAGAAGCTCTTTGGATTTCTCAATACAATCGTATGCCGGACGGAACTATTACTCTTAAAGATCGTGATAATGGTAAACCTATTCCTCATACAGCCGGTATGTTGGAAATCTGCCGTGAATCTAACTACGATACTTATGGTGAATATTTGACGCTGAATAAGATTAAGAGAACTGTAGGAGATGTATTGAATCGTGATACTGATACAGGTAAAATGAATATCGTTCTTATGGGTGGTAAGGGATTCCTTGAAGATTTCGATGAAGCTATGAAACTTGATGCGAAAGAAAACGGATTCTTGACACCGCTTGGAGAAAAGGAAATTCAAGGTAGTGGAGATAATCTTGAATACGGTGCTTATTTCCGTAAATATAAGACTGTTGACGGTCATACGATTACCGCTAAGCACTGTTCGTACTTCGATAAGGGTACAGTTGCAGAAGCTGCAAAACAGAACGGATATATCCATCCTAGAACGGGTTATCCGATGCCTTCTCACCAAGCTTGCTTTATCGACTTCTCGTCCTACAAGGGACGCCCGAACGTTCGACAAGTGCGCCAAAAAGGGCAAATCTACAAGGCTAAAGTACTTAAGGGTATGACTGATGTTCCGGCATCATGGGGAGTAGCTGATAGCAACTTTATTTCTACGGAAATTGATATGAGCCGTTTTGAAGTAAAAGGAACACGTGGTTTACAAGTTGATAACTCCACGAAGATGTTCATGTTAGAGTGTGTATTGTAATTAATCATTAAAAAGAAATTAATATGGATTTTGGTACAACTGGAGGTAGTAAAGTAGAAGTAGCTGTAAATGCTGCAAATACTGCCAGAGTAACGGGAAGTTCCCCCGTAGGGGATGATGAGAATAACCAAGCGCCTAAAGCCGATAAAGTTCTTACTAGTAAAGAACAAAAGCAAGAAGAACTAGATAAACCATTTACATATAAAAGAAGTATTACTGTATCTTTGATACAGAATTATTCTTTGTATCGTAAAGTGAACGATAAAGTCCTTCCTAAGAAAAGAGATTATATAGGTAGTTCTATTCGTAGTTCACAGGTTCTTGCTTCTAATCGTGCTGAAGTTGAAGCTTACTTTCCGCAATTGCTTGGTATATCTGTTAATAATGAGAATTTTGTTACTCGTCTTAAACAGTATTTAAATAACATACAAGTTCCTGTTAATGAACTTGGAGTTACTTTTGATTGTTCTTTCAGATTTAATCATAAACGTGATTACTTTGCATTTAAGGCTCGTGAAGAAGAAATCGAAATGGCTTATAAGAAAGCTAATAAACAGTCTACTAAAGACCTTAGAGCTGCTCTTGCTATTAAGATTAATGATTTGAATAATCTTGAATCAGAACAATATGCTGTTGGTAGTCCCGTTAATATTACTGATTATATCCTTTATCGTCATTGTCTTTTATATAGAGATATTGCAAAAGATACTGCGCTTATTAATTGTGATCCGTTTGTAAGATTCTATTTGAAAGATGACGCTAAAGATAAAGAACGTCAACAGAAACTTCGTCAGGAGATTAACAATGCTAAACGTAACTATATTGAAGTTATCGGAGATGATGAGATGTTCGATGCAGTATATATTCAATATTGTGTTGTAGCTGGATTGCCTATTGTTAATTCACTTCTTTCAGAAAGAATAGATAGAGAAAGTCAATTGGATAAATTTAGTACTAGTGAACCTATTAAATTTAACAGTATTGTTAAAGACAAAGATCTTAGAATTAAATCTCTTATTGAACTCCTTATTGCTCGTGGTGAATTTGTACGTTCTCAATTCAATCAGAACATTACTACACAAGATGGAGAATTTATTGGGGCTAATATGAAAGAAGCTATTGCTTGGGCTAAGAATCCCGAAAACGAAAATGTATTGGCTGCGTTTAAGAATAAACTAAAGTATATCTAACATGACAATAGAGGAGATGCACATAACGTTCAGAGAACTTGGACAGCAAATGGGTGTTCAACAGACCCGTGCTATCTTCTCTGAAAATATAGATATTTGCATTAACTTTGCCATTGATGCGAAAGCTCGTTCCATACTTCGTCAGAATGTTGGAATGAGCTTTTTCGATAAGGTAGCTAGAGATAATGCTAAAGTAAGTCCGATTAACGGTCTATATACTCTTTATACACAAGGTGTTGTTGAAGAAACTAATATAGTTGGAAATGGTACTAGATTTAAACCTTATACTACTATTATAGATAGTAATAATGTTTATCTTTATACTGGATTCGATTGTGTATATTCTGATACCGATGTTGTACATTGTAGACTTGTAGAACGTGAATCTCTTTTTGATACGCTTGACGATATTTGTAATAGACCATCTAAACGGTATCCTGTTGTAACGGTTAATGGTAATAAAGCAAATCTTGTTGTTGATATTTACACAGGAACAAGTGATTCTCCGACTAAACCGAGAAACATTATTTATACTTATATTAAGAAACCTAATATAGTTTTTCTTGATGAAGATAATCCAGATAACAGTGTAAATTGTGACTTGCCTGAATATTTACATAAAGATATAGTTACAGATGCGGTTAATTATTATCTTCAAAGTATAGGTGTTAAACAAGGTTCTGACGGAGGTCAATAACCAAATCATTAATTAAAAATTTATAGGCTTTATGAGAAACTTTATTCTAGCCGCTAGCGCTGCCTATCCTACCGCAGTTCCTTTGACCGCTGCTGGGCAAGTTAGTATTTCGTATTTAAAAAATGGTGCTGAAATTCTTGTAAAAGATGGTACTACTGCTGTTGGTCTTAAAGATAAAGGAATGATTACTTGGAAAAATCCTGATTCGAAACTTGGACAGATTGTTTTCCCGTTTTACAAGAAGAATTTGAGTTATAGTGTAAGTGTATATAGTGCTGCAAGTATATTCTCGGCTAACTTTACTATTGCTTCTGTAGAAGCTAGTTCAGATTATACAGTAATTATTGTAAAGAACGGTGTTAAGTTCAATGAACGTAATAAATGGACTTCTACAATTCATGCTGGTAAGAATGATACAGTAAAGAATATAGCTGACAAGATTGTCGCTCATATTAATGCAAATACTGTTGGTAGTGGAGTTAGTGCCGTATCTGATGATAAAATTAACGGTAAGATTACAATTACAGCTAATAAAGCTGGACAACCTTATACGATTGTTCTTGCTGACGAACTTCAAGGTCTTGCTGTAACAACTACCGCTGCCGGATTTCCTGCAATTAATGATGCTGCTGCTATTAAAGAAATGGCTAACAAAGCTGCTGCTGATGCAGGATTTGAATATACTTATGATGAATTTGATGGACTTTATCCGGCTTATCCATTAAATCCTTTAGCACAAGCCGATAAAGCTAATACAGGATTTACAGTATATACTATTCGTTTTGCTGAACCGAGAGATATGAAGACTCGCGATGAAGTCGTTCATCAGATTATTCAGATTGCTTATCCTACTGGTGCAGCTGCAATTGATACACTTAAAACAATCCTTGATGCTTTAGTGTAAACACTATTAAATATTTAAGTAAATAAATTTAAGGTTGTTATTAGTATTATGTTATGTAATATTGATAACAACCTTTTATTGTTTCTATCCATGAATGATTTAATAGAGATTGCTCTAAATCAAGGTATCAGTTCTTTGATAACTGTTGCAGTATTTATACTAGTATACAAATATATAGATAATGCTAAGAAATCTACTACTGAGAAGTTTATAGAAAAAACTGCTTCTAATCTTGAACATATAACATCTAGTATAAATAGGACTGTTGCTTTTATTGATAATATAACTTCTAAGATAATTCAAAAAGATAAAGAGAAATGTAGAATAGCAATAGAACTTTCATTTACTTCTCTTAGTAAAGCTCTTTATGATTATGCTAAAGAAACTATTATTAATAATAATATTGATATTAAAGCTGATATTATAAAATCTAATATATCACATCTTGTTAATAACGAATATTATAAAATATATAGCACTTTAGCGTTATATCAAGTTAATGATGAACGTCCATCTATTGCTATGAAAGAAGAATGGAAACAAGAACTTATAGAAGACATAGAATCTATTATATTTAATGATGGTCTTAATACATTAGATAAGATTAATACTATGGATATTAAACTTTCTATAAGGATTGAAGATTATTCTACTTACGTCTATAATAAATGTTTTAATAAATGATATGAATAGACGAAACGATATAACAATGAAAAGACTTCAACGAGATAGTCTTATTGAAAAACAAATTGCTGCTAGTATTAATAAAGTTAAACTTAATGATAATGGATTTGTAACTCCGGAATATAAAGATACTATTAATGTTATGACTATGTATCTATTTAATTGTTATGATAAAATAGAAATATATGATAGTAAACAAATAGCTAATCTTGATGTTATTTATGATAATATTACTAACCTTCTTAATACATAATCATGGAAGAAGAACTTATACAGAATAAATCTAGGAATGGTCTTACTGACCAACCTAATAGTATTACACCAGTTTATGTTGAAGCTGCTGAAAATGTAGAAGTAAACGTAGACTGGCTTTATTGTTTAATACCTGCACAATATGCTTATGTATATCATAAACTACTTTTAGCTATGGCTGATTTAGGAATTGATATGCTACAAGATTGTAAGTCTAGTTGTAAAGATTCTAATAAGAGACTTATTGATTGTTTTACAATGTTTAATAGTGCAGTCGCTTGTTATAAGCTTGATAGAGAGAAGGAAGCGAAGTTATTGATGGATTATATAGAAGGACAACTTCACATCCTCTACGGGGGAACAGCAAAGGAAGAACCTACCATAATTGTTAAAGTCGGTGAACATAATGAATATGAAGCTTTTGTTAGTAGAGATAAATCAACTAATAAACTTGTATTTAAGATGAATCCAGAGACTGCTAAACAATATAATGCTGAATCAAATCCTCTCAATAGAGTTTATGAAGATGAAGAACTTATATAATATATAATTATAATATGGAATCTAAAGATAAGATAAGAAAACTAATTAAGATAGATGAAGCTACAGGAGAAAAATATACTGTCTATCCTATTACTTATATACAAGCTATTATTGACGAAAATGGAGATAGAAATCTTGACGATATATTAGCTAGTTATAATGCTATTTATGTAGAATTTAATAAAGATTTTGCTACAACAATGAAGGTAGTTCCGGAAGCTTTTAGAACTAAAGGGAGACAAGTTACTTATATTGTACGAGCAGAATTAAAAACTGATACAGCTAAAGCTGCTACTTTTATATATAATTCTAACAAAATAGAAGATGAAGAATTTTGTAACGCTGATAATTGGATTACATTAACAGGTGGAGATGTTAATTTTGTAACAAATGAAATTGCTAGTGTAACCAATAATTCTGATAATTTAGATATTGTTACTGTTAATAAAAAACTTCAATTAGGTGATGGTACTACTGTTTCAGGCACTAATCTTTATATTTTAAGACCAAAAGATATAAATGCTGATGATTTGGAATTAGATGGTAGTTCTATTGCAGCTTTACAAAAGTCTGATGTATTATGTGTAGTTAAATATAATTTTACTAATGTTGTTGGAGATAATATTAATATTGGAGCTAGAAGCGGATTATTATTTGCCGGTGGAACTATGAGAGGATTTACTTTTAATGTCAATGAACCATATAAAATTATGGGACATTATGACTTAGTTAAATTCCTTGCAGATAATAGTTTTAACGGAGAAAATAATCTTATTTTTGATGGACAATTTAATCTAGGAGCTTCTGATATTCAACAAATAGAAGGTGATTCTTGGAAAAAGCAAGCTGTGTTAGGAAAGATAATATATAATAAAGATGAAGATAAACTTCGAGCTTTTACTAAAGATAAAATATTTAGTATTACAGAAAATGAAGAATATCTTATACCTAGTACTGAATTGAATTTTAATTTTATTGTTGATAATAAACCTTGTACGGAAAAAGAAGCTGCTGAATTATCAAAAATTAAAAGCTTTTTTAAAGTACCTATGCGTACTAAATTTTATTTCTATGATAGTGGAACTTCTCCTAGCACTCTTACTCATAACTATGGTTATTATCAAGTATGGGTTAGTAGAGATGCTGCAGAAGATATTGATTATCTAACTTTTCATATTCCTTTCTATGATGGTCGTATTAGAATATATAGATGTGATGGTGTAAAAGGAACATATTGGAAAGTTAGAGATATTTATCCTTATAATTATGATTATGATAAAATGCCTTACGGTACAGTATATGGATATAGTGGTGACGCTAATGAAATAGTAAGATTCAAAGGAAAGAACGATAAGAATTATGATGCGTTTGGATATACAGCTTCTTTCCCTGTTGAACGTTGTGTTCATATTATAACTAATTATGGAATCAATAAGTTTAACGAACTTGATAAGTTTATGGAACTTATATATGATAGTTTTTCTACTAATTTTCAAACATATGAAGAAAGTATAGTTGAAAAAACGCCAATAATAGTTCCTGCTAATCTAAGAGATTTTGTTATAAATATATGTAATATAGATTTTACAGATAAAGATTCTAATGATAATCAAACGTTTGATGTTTATAAGAATATTTCTAGAATTATAGTAAAGGATAATGCATTAAACGACGGTGAGCAATTACTTAATAATTATAGAGTAATTAAATATGGTGGTACAAATGACGGTAGTATAATCTATTATAAATTAAGATTTGAAATAGATAGTTTTTATAAAAGAAGCTATCATTATATATTAAATCTTGATGTAAGAATTGCAAAAGGATTTTTAATTAACCGTAATAATGTGGATATAGAACCGATTACTATATTAGGTAGTTGTTATGTTATGCCTTTATATACATTTAATAATCCTCCTGTAATTCAAAAACCTATTAGTCTTAGAGAATATCAAAATCTTGCTGACCCTGACGATAATACAGAATATTTAATATTTGAATAGTATGCCAATATATGTAGGTTCTAAAAAAGTAAAACATATAATACATATCAAGCAATATGAATATAATGTTGATTCAAATGCTAGATATGTTTATTCATTGGCTAGAGGTAAGAACGTCGCTAATATAAATACTCCTTTTGTTTATGGAATGAAGATAGTAACTAATGATGGAAAAGAAACTGAAAAGAATAATTGGTTTACTTTTAGTCAAGATGGTACTGGATTCAAAATTAGAGTTATATCTAATAAACCTGACTTACCTCTACATATATTTAACCCTCATAATTATTGTGGTGATGAATCTGAAGAATATTATGCTGAATATCATAAGATTTATCCATTTGCTGGACAAATGAAAAGTTTAATAGATAATTCTATAGATATTGATTTTAAAGTTCCTTTGGAATATATAAATTCTGCTTATAATACTGTTGAAGATAAGAAGTATATTGCTGAAATACAATGGCAATTTGTAACTAGAAATTATGAGGATAATAATAAAAATTGGTCTAGTAGTGTAGCTATAGGATTTAAGAAGTTTGCTAGAGCGATGGCTATGTATTATTATCAAACAGGAACGGCTAGTGGTTTTACAACAAATATTATATTATATAAATATCAAGAAGAAAATCTTTGGATAGACACTGTAATACCAATGGATATTATGACAAGTCCTACAAACGTTAATATGAGATATGGTATTAATAGATATTATAATCCTGTAGGATTATTTCTTAATAGTCAACTTATTTCGATAAATAAATTAACTGTTACTATTGATAAACCATCTCTATATTATTGTGATATGGTAGTTGGATGTAAGATAGGATTAATATATAAAGGAAAAGGAACTAATATTGCTGGATATTTTAAAACAAACCAAATTAAATGGTATAATGCTGATTTTACTCCTTATGATGATGAACTAGATAAAGATGTTACTTTTGTCCCTAAATCAAATAGTACTAATTTTAGTTTTAATTTTAAAGTAGAAGAAGACGATAGTGTTTTAGGTCAATTAACATGTAATGGTAATATTGGAATAGTAGTGTGTCCTTATTTTATTGTAAATGATTATAATAGAGAAAGTACAGGAAGTTTTAGTGTTAATTTAAAAGTAATTGCTGACGGAAATACTATTTATTCTTATACTATAAAAGGAATAGAATTTAAACCAAGTTAAAACATAATAGATATGGAACATAATCAAGTATATAGTGGTGGTACATTTGTTACCAACTTTCAAGTTGCTCGTATGGGAACTATTCCATCAGGAAATTTTAATATAACTGTTAGTGGTCAGAAACAACCGTTTCTTATCAAGAATATTACAGAAAATAATGTTGAAGTAGAAATAGTACCTGCTGGACAAACAACGGCTATTACTACTATATTATATTCTGGATGGAATGTTGAGATAGTTAATCAAGTAAATAACGCACCTGCTGATACATTACAATATGGGTTCTAAAAGTGCAATAGGAATAGGAAATGGTATTTGTTTTAAACAAGTACGAGATAAAGGTGGAGGGTCTTATATAGACCCTCTTGTTCGTGATAGTATAGTCGGACTTTGGAAGTTTGACCAAAATACAAATGAAAGCCCTACCAGTAATATAATTAAGAATGCAATTAAAGATAAGGGTGGTGATTTGGAGTTATTGAACTTTGGGTATAAGCTTAATAGCGGGTATGGTGGATATATAGAAGATTTCAGCTTATTTATTTTATCTAATAGATTTGAATATTCGAAAATTAGTGATACTAAAATAACAATTACTGCTGTTTTAGATAACAGTGCAGGTATTTACCATAGTGTGACAGAAGAAGATTCAGCTCTTTATTGGAACACTTTTAAGATAAAAGTTAGCGGAAGTACAGATGATGTATATATTAGTTATACTACTGCAAAAAAGAATATAAGATTATATAATGGTATTAATACAGTAGTAGTACCTAATGAATTATCATGGCATTCGTTTTCAGCTAGTAAAGCTAATACTTCTTGTAATATAACTTTAGAATTTGTTCCCCTATACGAAGGTGCATTAGTAACTGACGGTAAAGATGATATGATAGTAAGTCAGAAATCTTTTATTGATATTGTTGGAAGTAATAATCAACCATATACTATTGTAAGTATGATTTCTTTTATAGATAATTTACATACTTATTTTAATAGTGCTGTCGGTATAAGTTATATGACTATAAACAATATAGCTAATTCAGCTAAAGGTAAAACAGGCATATTTGGTTATAGTGCTACTAATATTAATAATACTCCGACAAGTATTATTAATAATATATTAGGAGATAAGAATGATTATAGTACTAGATCTGAAACAGCAGATAATTTAGTAGGTAGAAAATTTTCTATTCAAGGTTATCTTAAAGATGGAATACCTATTAATGTTTCTTCTGTAGCCGTCTATTGGACTTTCATAGCCAACAAAGTCCTAACTACTGATGAGATAAACCAAATCATAGCTTATTATGAACTAGATAAGTATGTAACTCCACAGGTTATCTATGATGTAAAAAGACAAGGATTAACGAATGATACTCCTGAAGCGGATTGGTATCTGAAAGACTTTAGTGGAAATGGTCATGATATGCAGTTGTATAACTTTGCTAAGAAACTAGGTAGTGGAATTGGTAAATATGAAGTAGATTTTAATACTTGGATACCTCAATCTTACGTTGATGATTCTGCATATACTTCTAATAAGCTTCATATTACTAATATAAAAGACGGTAACGCTATTTTATATACTAAGAAAGAAGCGAATGCTATGAAAGTAAAAATTACTGGGATTCGATCACTTAATTTAGTATATAGATACATTACTGGAGATGATACTTGGGGAACGTTTAAGTTTGATGGAGATGGGATTTATGAATTACCTGCTGGTGGTACAACTACAAAAACTTATTATACAGGATTTTCTGTTCTAAATTATATAGGTGATTGTGATATAACTATTGAGCAAATCCCCGACTATGAAGGTGCTCTAGTTAGTGATGGTAAGGATAATTATGGTAAAGCAGAAGGATTGCCTATATTGAAGGATTATACGGTTGCAAGTAAGTATAGTAGATTTGAATCTACTCCGAGTTATTTATTATCAAAAGCTGCACAAGAGGATGATGGAGCTTTTATATTTAATGATATGTCAAGTAGTTATTCATTTGGAACTTCATCGGAAATTGATACTCATACATTATTTTCTACTGTACTTAGATACCAATCTAAATATATTAATCAAGGAAAAAGTATTAATGCAGGTTCTGGAATAGATACTGATTCGTTATGGTTAAGTATTATTAGAGATAATGATACTAGGCTATTTGCAGGAGCTTTCTATTCCATGTTACTCTTTCCATACTCCCTTTCCGAGTTCCTGCTAGAGAGACAGCTAAAGAAGTATAAGTTGGGTACGTTGTATCCGGATATGGTGGAGTTTAGACCTATTATTAAGAATAATAAATATAGAAGATTAGACTTTTATACACAAAGCTGGGATAAAATAATATATCCAGGAGACTATGTACCTATTAATTCTATACTTAGAGCTAATATTTATTTTAATAATGAAATAAATGAACTACAAAGTTTTAGAATAAATGGCATTAATGTTACTTTTGTAAAAAGTTCTGTTGATAAAACAGCTTATAATATAGGAAATATTCCTATTACCAAATCCCCTCAAAAGATAGACATGATCATTAACGAGTACATCAGATACGAAGATATTGTTCAGCCTTATCCAGCAATAATTAATCTAAAACAAGATGGTAAAACTATCACTTGGGGAGATAAGTTGAAAATAGGCAGTGATATAGTCTTTGTAGGAAGTGCCAACCTTTTACCGGAGCTATATACTGTATCCAAGACACGGTATAATGGTGTAACGCTTTACCCAAACACTATCATAAAGGTAGAGAAGTCTATGGTGTTTGATAATGCACGTACCTACCTAAAAGCCAATGAGCCGAGCTGTATCCTGTCGCCTAATAGGTTGAGGATTCCAAATTCTAGTTACAAGATACTAGGCTACATTCCAGACTTGACAGGTAAAAGGAATCATGGTAAGCTTAATAACTTTGCTTATGCTGGCATGAGTGGAGTTAATGGATATGTAGAACCATTTAATGACAACAAATGGCATATAAGTTCCTCTGCTAATAAAATAAATCGTACTGATAATAAGATTACAGTAGTTTCTTTAAAAGCGAATAGAGGTATAATATATGTAGATACTGAGACTTATGTTAATGAAATAAAGGTTATAGCCACAGGAATACCTGTTGGTGGGGAATTGATATTTCATCAAGATACTGATATAACTATTCCCAATAATGTAATTGTTACAATTGGAGGGAAAGTATCAACAGGTTCGTGGGAATTTATAGTTAATGACTTAACATTAGATTGGTCTAATCTTGTTATCGAGCAACTAGGACAATACGAAGGCTCATTCTGTCTTGATGCGGTAGATGACTATATTACCATTCCTACTTTGGCTCATGGTGGTAAACAAGTATTGATGAAGGTGAATTTACAAAGTTATAATAGATACTTGTATGACCAAAGAAATATTTGGAGTCAATACTTAGCTATTGTTTCATCAAATAAGACAATAGCTTATGAATACTCAAATAAAGATGGTAAAACTTATATTGATGGTATACTTAATGAACACATTATTGATAAAGATTTACTGAATATAACTCATAATATAATTGCAACTAATGCTAATATAGAAGCTCAATATGCTCCTAATATTGGCACTTCATTTGCTAGAAGTAATTTTGCTCAAATGGCTCTCTTCGATTTTATGCTATTTCCCGACATATCTAGTGAAGAAGAAATAAAGGAGCTAAACGAGGTTATAAGTATTGAAGGAGGCTACGTGGAAAGTCCGGATTATTATTGGGATGCTTATGGTAAGAAGAATACCGATACAGATAGGAATCTTATTGCTGACCAAGTAAGTAAAGATGTGGCTAATGCATTAGAGGTTAATAATGTTGACTATAATAGTAAGAGTGGATATACAGATGATAACGGCTTACTATTAGATGGAGTAGATGACCATGCTGTTAATACTGTTATTCCCGCTGTGACTGATTTTACGGTTATTGCTAAGAGGATTAGTCAAGCAAGTACTAATGATACTATGTTTATAACTAAAGGACAAGATGGAGTTGTTGCAAATTCTGCTTTAGGATTAGAATATAGAAATATTAATGGAGAATATGTTTATTCTTTTGGAACGAGTACTAATGTAGAATCTATTCCAGATTTAATTACATATTGTACTCCAACTAATTATAATGGTAAAGTGTTGACAAGAGGAAAGGTTCAAGATACTAATGGTATTCAAATTGGTAAGTTTGATATTAAGTATTGGAAAGGAGTATTCTATAAGCTCATGTTCTACACCAAGACCATAGACCAACTATCTATTAATATGCTAAAGAACCTGTTTGAAAGAGACGAATTAATTGATGTAACTAACCCAATATTTAAGAAAAAAGAATTATGATTGATTATGTAGAAATTACAGTAACAAAGCTAGAGACTGCTTTGCCTGAACGAATTGAAGAATTGCATTTAGCCCCTCGTAGAAGTCCGAAAGGTGGTAAAGTACTTATGAAGTTGGATAACTATAAGGCGCTGTTTAAGGAAGAAGTTGAGGAACAACTTGCTAGTATTCATAGGACTCTTGCTGAAACAGGAGAAGAACAAGTTCTTCCAGAATATGTTTGCCCGTTTCCTGTTTATAGTGGTAAAGAACTTGAAGACTTACTTCAAAATGATAATTGGAAACAAGAAGATGATATACTTAATAAGTAGATTTTGCTATAAGTACCATATGTCGAATATTCTAAATTACTAGAAAATGAACTATTTAGATGTTATGATTGATAAGATAATTAATAACTTTGATTTCGCTTATATGTTTATAGTCAATGTACTAACATATATAATAATAAAGATTATAGATTATGTTAATGGTGATGCTAAAGTTCCTACTTGGACTAAACGATTAGTATTAGTTATATCTATTATAATAGTTACTACTATATATGTTATATTAGATTATGATAATAAAATTACATTACTTAATTCTGCTATTCTTGCTCCTGTATTTTGGAGTTGGATAATGAAACCAATCTTTATAAAGTTAGGTATTGGTTATAAACAGATAGATGATTATATGAATTAACAAATTAAACTACAAAAGTTATGGCTAAAGGTAGACCAACTAAAGGAAACGGTACAGCTGGACTAAAAGACCGGTTAAAAAAAAACGGAAAATAAGTCATGGTTGAGAGAAAAGTTATCATAGATAAAATAGTTGGTTTTGTAGATACTAAACTATCTGAAATGTCAAGTACTAATCCGCTAGTTCTTATAGCTCGTCCATTTATTGCTAGAGTGGTTAATAATAATCTTAATAAATTAGATTCGTTATTGAAATTAGTACAAGACGAAAAAGGTATGATTGATGTTGAAGGAATTATGAGCGAAACTGTGGATAATCTACTTGTTGCTCAAATTAAGAAATATCCTGAAGTTCTTGGAGGAGTTGAAATTGGTAATGGTAAAGTTCGTATGAATATTCCTGTTATAAACAAAGTAATAGAATTTGATACTGATGATGTTAAGACTTTAAAAGAAACTTTAATATCCAAATAATATGTATCATTTTAAAGATATAATTGCTGGATATAATATTAATACTATACCACAAGCTGACCTAGCAAAAGGTATTGCAGGTTTTCATAAAGTATTTGACCATGTAGAAGCTCATGATAAAGATACATTTTGGGATGCAATGAAAGAGTTCCATGAATGTGTAAAAGGTGAACATTTTGACGAAACGTATGCTATGTATCAAGTTAGTAATATGTATCATACTAAAGCTAATGGAGTAGTTTGTCGTGGTCAAATATTTACTGTTGAAGATGCTAAGGCTATTTATGATAAACACGTTCGTAATATTAATCGTGAAATAACTTATTGGGATGTTTATGTTGCAGTTAATGCTCAATATCATGATTATATTCGTATGTATAAACAATGGTTTCCTAATCTAACAGAAGAACAATTAGATGAAAAGATAATTCATTCTGCGATTAACTTCTGGTTTGAAGATGAAGATGCTGGTAGTGGCAAAGTATGGAATTATTTCAAGGACATTTGATAAAGGTCTTCGTACAAAAAGGAGAAGCGGTAGTTCGTTGTGATAACGGGCTACCGCTTTCCTCATTTTAATCAATTATAAATTTTCGTGAAAGTGTTGGAGATAATAATTAAAAAGGTATATTTGTCGATATAGATATTAATACTAAAGTTATTACTGGTTATGGCATCAATTAATCAATTGATTTCTGAAATTGCTCATGCAGTTGGGCAACCTAACAATATTCCATTAAGACGGAATATTAAATATGCTATTATCCATACTCGTAATGAACTTATTAGACACGGTTATGAAAATAATCATTATGTTGATAAGGGATTACAACAACGAGTTAAGATAAGTATTATTGATGTTCCTGATGGAGATTTTCATAATAGTGTTGAATATAATATTCGTCCTATTAAACGAAGTAAACAAAAACTTCCTCGTCCTGTTAGACTTACTAATAATCTACCTTTTCAAAGTATTCGTACTGCCGGTTATGATAATATAGAAATTCCTTTTGCTAAAGAAGCTAGTGCTAGATTCTATACTCATTTAGTTGGTATGTGTAATATTCCTTGCTATGATTATATAAATGAATATCTATATTTCTTTACTAAAGAAAATGCTTGTGAATGGTTTAAAACTATTAATGCTATTGTAGTAGAATCTGTATTTGAATTACCTCATATTATTGAAATAGAAACTAATGAGAGTAAAGTAGATAATTCAGAACGTACTGTTGATAATGAAGATGATTTTGATGATAATGAATTTCTTCTTCCTGAAGATATGATAGGTTCTATAAAAGATATTATTTTTAAACGTAATCTTCTTCAAGTTCCTAGAGAGACTAATGAAGTTCCTACTGATAATTTATTAAATCGTTAATAACTTATGGTTCCAGATATAGACATCCATCACTATTATGAAAAGTATATAGAAGATGCTAATAGTGATATAGAAATATTTAAAGAAAATCATAATGTAGCTGTTAAAATGAGAGATTCATTAAAACAGTATTTGCTTTCTAACATAACTTATATTGCTAATTCTTTAGGAATTAAACTTGTAGAATATGGACAAGAATGGATAGATGGTATATATAATCCTAAAAGACTTCTTATAAATAAAGTTTATGATAAACTAGAAGAATATAAAGCTGGCGAAGAACGTATAATGCTTATGCAAATAGTAAAGTATTGTAATGTGCTTAGAAAGATTAATGCTCTTAATACTTATATTAAACTTACTAAAAAACGTTCAGAACTTACATTCAAACAATATAGAGGTTATGTTGCTAAATTCTATCAATATGGAGTTCATAAATGTTGTTTAGAAGGTTATGCTTATGGTTATGGTTATGGTCTAGGAGACTTAATGATAAATCGTTGGACTCATGATCCAAAGAATAATAAACGTAAACGAATAGACCATAGAAAAACAACTCTTGCTAAAGAAAAACTTATTGCAGAAGGTAAGAAACCTTATAATAAAGAAGAAGCTGAAATATATAAACTTCGTGGACTTAAATATGATGGAGTTCCATATGTTGTTTATCAAGAAGATACTAGTTTTTATAATATAGATATTGTTAATAATCGATATGTGGCACATCAGAATCTTGATTTTGAACATACTGAATATTATAGTACACAACTTAGAGGTAAAAGTCATGAACAAAATGCTGCTGAAATAAAAGATAAAAAAGAAGTATATAATATTAAAGCTGACCTTAGAACAAAACTTAAATTATATACTCTAGTAGATAAAGGTGCTTATTTAAATTATATTAGAAATGTTGACCAAAAGAAATATCAGCGTGGAGCGCATAATAGCAAAAATAGACAACGATTTTAATCCTGATGGTAGTGATTGGATACCTAGAGTTATATCGTGGACTATAGATGCTATGGGACAATTAGATGTTCTTAGAATAGTTCCTAAGAAACGTCGATTAGAAGTTATTAATAATATTGCTAGAACTGCTTGTCCGTTTAGTACAAAAGGACTTAAAGTATATGATGATAATGGATGTGAAGTTGATGTTATATCGGCTAGATGTGGTAGATGTTCTTCTCCATCCCCTACGGGGGAACAGCCCGACAAGTCATTAGAATTGTCGAATACTATGTCAATAGTTGATACTGAATATAATGGTAAAGAAACTTATGGAAGTTTAGCTATACATAATAATACTCCTGATGTTACAAAACAAGCAACTGTTGTTGAGGAGCTTTATTCCGCCCCCCGTAGAGGATGTGAAGATAGAGGTTATGTCCTTATTGATGACCATACAATAGAGATTAACTTTGATGCTAAATATATAGATATTATATCCAATGAAATTGAAACTGAATATAGTGAATATTATAAATGTGATATTCCTGTTATTCCTAACAATTATATATTAATTGAAGCTATTGGATATTACTGTATGTATAAGATGTTATGTCGTGGTATGAAACATCCTGTGTTTAATCTTGGAGCTAGTCAATATGGAACTAATCCTTATTATCAATGGGAACAATTAAAGAATAAAGCTAAAGCTGGAGTTATTATTGATTGGCAAGCTGAATCAGGGGATAAAGATGGTGATGCTTGGCGTAGTTATTTCTATAATTATACTTTTCCAAAATAAATAAGAAGTTATTATGGGAGATATAATAGATATTGTTACAGTTAATGGTATTTATGGCTTATCTGTGAGAATGGATTCGGGTAATCGAAATAATGAAAATGAGGCTCGTAGATATGGTTTTCCTGACCTCTGCGTAGAGATAATTTTCACATCATACAATTAATCAGATTAAGTCGAGATAATCGCCTGTGAGGGCTTAAAATAAGTCAATCGTTATGGAGATAAACAAAAAACTTAATATAGATACTGATATAGAATTTTTAGATACAGGAGATATAGCTCATGCTAGTAATATAGTAGCTAATAATACTAATGATGGAGTATTGAACGAAAATTCTATTGAAAAGTATTTTATACTAGATAATCCTAATGAAAAAGTTGTAGGATATATAGCTTGTTCTGATGAATTTATAATATTTACTAGTTTTAGTAGAATTTTTAGATGTAAAGAAAGTTCTAAAGAAAATATAGAAGTTAATACTAATTGGAAGTGGGAAGGTGGTAATGTTATAGGAGCATATACTTATAATATAAATAAAGAACTTATTATTAGTATTACAGAATTAAATACTGACCATGATGTTCCTTTAAAGATTATAAATCTTAGTAAGCCTGAATATGTAATTGGCGAATCAGATAATAAATATACTCTTAATCCAGAAATTCCTCAATTTAATCTTATAAATTATAGTACTGTTAATGGTGCAAATATGTATCGTGGAGTATATAATTTTTTTATAAGATTTAAAAAAGGAAAACAGTATACTGCTTGGTATAAAATTGGTTATCCTATTATATTATTTGATGATTCTTACAATATTACAGTAGAACGATATGTTTACAATGTTAATGACGGAGACGGATTAGGATTTAGTCCTCGTAATTATACTATTACGGACAATGTTAATAATGATGTTGAAAAAATAAGTAAAAATATTATATTAGGTATTAATATAAATGATAAGACATTATCTTATACTCATTATCAAATAGGATATATAGTTAATACTACTTCTAGTGAAATAAAAATATTTAATACTAACGATTATGATATAAAAAATAAAAGAGTTACTATAAGTAATACTGATATTAGTGGAGATTTTACATTAGATGATTTGACTAGTACATTTTTTAATGTTTATAATGTAAAAACTCTATGTAATTATAATAACAGATTATATATTGCTAATTATAAAGAAGAAAATCCTAATACTATTGTAAGTAAAATAGATGTTAGTGATATAATAGTAAGAGCAGTTCCTTTAAAGAACGAACCGTCTCCTTTATTAGTAAGAAATAATATTAATAAACGAAGTAGCATAGCTAGTACTTATGCTCCTGTAGGTGATAGTCAATTAGTAACAGAAGTTTTACTTGGTTCTAAATATGTAATTAAATTAAGAGCTAAAATATATTTAAGTAACGGAAGTTACAAAGAAGTCACTAAATGGTTTTATAGCGACGATACCGTATCTGTAGGAACTTTTGGTAAAGGACAATTAGTATTCGATATTAATATAATATTTAATTCTATTTTATATGATATTGATGAAGAAGTAAAAGGAATACCTTATATGACTGAAGAATACCATGATGCTTATTATCTTATTGTACAAAATAGCGATAATGGTATAATATCTAAATTTTCATACAGTCATGGAAGCTTAGGAAAAGATAATTTTAAACTTGCTGGAAAAGTATATAATTCTAGTGATTTTATTATAGAAGAAGTTTATAAAGTCGAAGCAGAAGATGATGAAGTTGCGCAATCATGGTTTTGTAAACCTAATATTAAATTTACGGAAGCTAATAAATATCCGGATGTAGCTAAAAATTTACGTATATATCTTACTACAGAATTTAACAATGCATATGGAGATACTATTAAAACTGTATATAATGGAATATTTAGATTGGTAGAATCTAGTAGTTCAGGTTCTGTAAATGGATATAGACTTGATTATAATTATATATCAAAATCTTATTTGTTCCTTTATTATACTAATTTCTTTATAGATAAATATTTAGAAGCTAAATATCCTGGTTCTACTAGAAAATATAAATACCAATATACACTTAAAGATGGAGCTGCTGAACCAACTAATAAAGACGCTATATATTTAGATTCTTATTCTAATGCCGCATCTTTAAGGTCTTCTGTAAAAGTTATGTATAATTGTAGCTTAAAACGTTTACAACTTTGTGCTACGGCTGTGAATCAACAAAGTTATAGTCAAGGCACAGAATATGCTTATATAGACGATGAAATAACTATTATACCAACTAGTGGAAAACAATTTACTTTTAACGTTAATCAACTTATTAATATCCTTCCTGTTACTATACCTAACTATAATAAAACAGTAAAAGATTTTGATAAGAGATTTGAAACTAGTTATGAATGGACAGAAGATAGAGAACCAAATAAAAACGATTTTGACCCTAATCTTTCTTATAATTTATCTATTTATCATCATGGTTCTTCTGATAAATTTAGCATTATTAATGTAAAACCTAAAGTAGTAGGTTTTAGAAATAGAGTAACTGAAGATAATGTTATAAAAGTAGATAAAGATTTTGCTATAATGATTCCTTTTAAAGACTGGTTTAATAATACTTATGATAGAAAAACAGACGATGGTTCTACTTATAACATTAGTAAAGGAAGTTGGTTAGACCCAGTTTTTGATGAAGGACAGGTAGGACAATTATATATAAGTTTTGTAAAAGACAAAACGATAAAAATTGATAATGTTGATAATTACGCTGCTTATTTATTAAAAGTTATAGATGCAGATAATTTAATGAATGCAGAAGTTTTATTACCTTATACTGATGAAAAATTTAATATCAGAGTAAATGCTAAGGATACTACACAACCTTCGACAGATGTCACATATCCTGTTTATAACACTCCTATAAATGAAGTAAATGATAGTAGTGGTGGAGGTGAAGAATTAAATTTATATGGGGATATTACTAAGCAGGCTATTAATAATGCTGTTTATAACCTATTTATACATTATGTTTATCCTAATGGTTCTTATACAGACGGTATTCGTATATCCAATAATATGACATATAATAAGACTATTAAATTAGGAACAGCTAATGATAATGGAACTACTATAAACCTTAATTATGAAGTTAATGAAGATACTAAAATTGCTGATGTAAAGAAAAGATATACAGAATTGCTTACTAAGTATACTACAATAAATACTACTGACGCTCATCCTGTAGTTAGAGTATTTGATGATGTGGCTGATGTTAGATTTTGTAATGTATTTCCCGAATATAACAATAATGGTATTGCTTTATACAAAAATACTAACGGAGATAAACTATTTAGAGGTAGCATTTTAGGCAATTATATTACTACGCAATATAATAAAGGATTTAAATTTGTGTTTGATAATATACCTATGTACGAAGAGTTTGTAGGTTATTTTATAAGTTATGAAAAATCAGAACCTATACTTACAGGCGAATGTATAGTAACTTCTTTAACAGGAGGACTTAATGCTAATTCTGGCGGTTATGAGCATGATATTAGTAAAGTAAGACTTTATTATCCCGAATTTGACTTAGTAAAGAAAGTATCTGGCAATATATTGTTTATAGAAAAACAAGAAGACTTTAATACTAATTGGGATGAAATATTTAATGATTCTTATTATAGTACTGATACAGGAAATGGTCGTGCTGTTGGAACTAATTATATATCTTCTATAAAATCTATAAATGTATATGCTCCTAATGATTTATCTAATAATAAAGGTAGACAAGGAATTTTAGCTGTAAATACTACTAACGCTATTAGGTTATATAATACTATAAATCAACAGAAAAAACAATTAACTTTCGGATTATTACTTAATATAGTAGATAATATATACCTAAGAAAGAATAAAGAACTTATCAGTCTTGGATATATTAAATATGTAGATTATGAACCTAATAAAAAATATGAATATGGTTATGAAGGATATAATTATAACTATGATTATTATAAGGTAAGTAATCAAGTGTTTGATATGAACTATTGGGGAGTTAATTATGATGAAGTTCATCCTTCTGCTAAAGCAAATGATGGAAGAGTATATACAGAAGATTTCCCTAAAGGGGATTATAGTACTTCTAAGTTTTTACATTGTCCTACTGTTGGAGTAAGAATGAATAGTTATTCTTTATATCCTACTTTTGCTAAGAATATTAAATCTAAACCTATATCTAAATATTATGGTTTTAAAGGTACTGATTCTGATACTGCTCATATATATACAGAATTAGTTACTCATGTATATTATACTATGCTTAATGATATATATGAACTTAAATCTAATTTTTATGATTATGCTGATAAACTTATTTCAAATTTTGATAAAGATTATTATGCTAATTTTATAGAACATTATGATAAAGTTATTCGTCGTAGTGATGTTATAACTAACGAATCTGTAGAAAATAAATGGAGAAAGTTTAGACCCGAACAATATAAAATTATAACTGAAAATAAAGGAGCTATTATAAATATTATTGGCGTTGGCGGTTATCTTATTGCTCATTGTGAACATTCTATGTTTGTATTCAATAGAGATTCGAGTATGAGAACAGAAGATAAAGATGTTCAATTAGTAATTCCTGATGCTTTTGATATAGATTATGTTGAAATGTTTACTAGTACTAGAGGATATGCTGGTATACAAAAAGTTAATCAATTTGTTTGTAGTAATTATGGTTATATTTTTTATGATAGCGATGCTCATAAACTTTATAGATTTGATGAAAATAATCTTGATGAAATTACTCCTGGATTTAAGAACTTATTTAAACATGATATTGTTGATATAAATTTTGTTATAGACGAACGTAATGAAAGAATGATATGTTTAGGTAAAGCTAAAATTGATAATGAAACTAAACATTTTGCTATAAGTTATAGTTTTAATGGTAAATATTGGTTAAGTACTCATAGTTATTGGTATGATGATTGCTTTAATACTAAGAATAATTCTTATTTTATTAATAATCAAATTATAGAATCTTCTATTGATAAATTTAATTTAAATAAATTTGGAGATTATACTAATATTATTGATGATAATACTAATATATTCAAAACAGAACTTACCATTGAAGGAAAACCTTGTTCTTTTGTTGATGTTGTATTTAACAATGATAATATAGATAAAGTATTAAATTATATATCATATTCTGTTAATAGAGCTACTGATGATAATTATAGCGGTCTTAGACTTCTTATTTATACTAATTGTTGTTATACTGATTATATAGATATTAGTATTCCTAAGAAAACAATGAAAGATTATAAACATCCTTATTACAAATATGGAAGTTGGATATTTAATTGGTTTAGGAATAAAATTGCTAATATAGATACCAAAAATCCTATAATTAGAGGTAATGGTAAATTACATCCTGATACTAAATTTATAACTACTAAACGTCTTAATGACGCACTTGTAGTTGGTAAATATTTTGTTATAAGATTTATATTTTATAGTAATGATAAGAGAATAAGTGTAAATAATATAGAATGTCATTAGTGATGAAAAATAATAAATATAAACCTAGAAAAAAAGCTTTTATTGGTGCTATTATTGGAGCGGCTACTAGTATAGCCGGAGGAATTATAGGAGCACGTAAAAGAAAAAGAGCTGCTAGACGAGAAGCTGCTCGCCAAAAAGCAATTAAACGTAATGAAGAAACTTATAAAAGTATTGAAGCTCTTAATGCTGGACTTGAAGGTCAAGAAGAAATACAAGATAATTTTATGGAACAATATATGAGATATGGCGGTATTGCTAAAAATAAAAAATATAAAAATAGAAATAAAAAAGCTATTGGTGGAGTGGGAGAGATTATTGGCAGCGCTATTAGTGGAGCTGCTAATATAGTTAGTGCTGTAACTGAAAGTCCGGAAATTGCTCAAACTGGAAATGTAATAGGACAAACTGTAGGAAAAGGACTTACTAAACATAATGCTAAACGTATTGCTGAACAACGTAAAGATAATCTTACTAAGCCTATTCCTATTAATGGAATTAATGCTAATTCTGATTTGAATCTTCCTACTACTTTACAACCAATTAAACGTTACGGTGGTCGTAAATCAGTATGCCGAATGGTTTGCGGTGGACAAAAACGGAAGTGAATATTAACGTAGACCATGTTTATTTACTCGCTGTTGAATTTTGATATAGGTTGTGATAATTAGTATTGATTTTGATAATCGTTTGACAGAGAGCTTTAAAATGGCTAGTTTTGTCTATTTCATATAATAATATATAATCATGACTAGATATGAACCTAATATAGTTCGTGGTGGACGTGCCACTAATATAAAAGGTAATCTATACTATATGTCAGGTAGAAAACATGAATCTGGCGGTATAGATATTGGTAAGAATCCTAGAACAGGACTTGAAGTTGAAGACGGAGAAATTGTTCAAACAAGTCCTAATGGTTTAAAAGTATTTAGTGCTCAACCTATTCTTAATGGTAATAGTCCTGCTAAACTTGTAATGGGTGGCGCTAATCCTGCTAAAGTATTTAATGCTCAAGAAAGATTTAAAGAAGTAAATGGTATTAATGATGATGGTACTAAAAAGAAACGTATGGGAGGATTAAGTAGAAGTAAAGATTATGGTTCTAATAAGAAACCATATCCTAGTGTTAATAAAAAAGATTTTGCTGGTGGTGGAAGAAGTTATCCAATACCTACTAGAGCAGATGCAGTAGACGCTTTACGTCTTGCTGGACTTCATGGTCGTTCTGATGTTAAAACTAAAGTTTATAAAAAATATCCAGATTTGAAAAAGAAACGTATGGGAGGCATAAGAGAAGATTATCCTACTCTTGCCGGAGATTATTATGGTAGACAAGAAGCTAAGACTATTAAAGCTCTTAGAAATGCAAGAACTAATCCTCAATATCAAGGACGTAATCTTAATCTACCTACATTATCAATGAATGATGCTTATGGTAATTTACCTGTTACTTCAAGTAATAGAACTGCTATTGAAAGAACTAATGCTAAATATAATATTCCTGCTGTTAAACCTAAGACTAAAAGACAATCATTTAATAGTGCTTTTGCTGCTGCTAGAAAACAAGATCTTAGTGAATTTACTTGGAATGGTAAACAATATGGAACACAAGTAGCTGGTTCTACAAAACAGAAACCTGCTCAACAAACCACTACTAGAAGTAGTATAACTTCTAATAATCTTCCGGAAGTTACAATTACCGCTCCTAGAATTAATAGTAGACTAATTAATCAATTAGAATCTAATAGATATGTTCCTTCTAAACCAAAACCTATCCAAGAACATACAGTTAAAGTAGAAAGTAATACTGTAAGTCCTGTTAAACGTAGAAGTCCTATTAATGATAAACCCGGTAGAATCGGTTATATTGATAACAATGGAGATGTTATTTATGGTAAAAGTGGTAGTAATGAAGTTGGTGATATATCTTCTGCTGGATTTAATGATATGATTGAATATGGTAGAGGAATATTTAATCGTAAAAAAAAAGTAGGAGGTAAAATTATAATGGTTAATGGTAATGTCAAATCAGGTTTAGTTATCTCTCCATCCTCTACGGGGGAACGAGAAAAAGCAGCCGTTGGTAAAGACTATGACTTTAGAATTGATACTACCAAATATAAAATAGGAGATACTTTCGAATATAAAGGAAAACGATATAAAGTTACAGGACGTAATGCCGCTAAACCTATAGATAGTGGAACTGATAAAGATGTTGAAGCCACTGCTCGTAGAGACGCTAAAGGAGCAAGAACTGACTTTAGAGATATGTTAGAACGTCCACAATATACTCCTGATAAAATAGAAAGCAAACCTAAAACTGTTACTACTAGAAGTACTAAAGTTGAACAACCAGTTCAGACAACTACGACGACTAAGCAGACCAAAGTAACAGCCCCCCGTAGGGGAAGTGGAAAGAGTAAATCTAAGCCTGCTGCTAAACCTGCTGAACCAACTAAACCTGCACCTAAATTTGCAGATTTAAATAGTATGATGCAAGGTATTAATACTAGAGGTGCTCAAACTCCTACTAGAATAGAACCACGTACTATTGAAGGAGCTAGTACTAATACAGGAGTTCCTGATGTAATTGAATCTCCTCGTAAAGGACTTGCTTTATTTGATAAATTAGATACTAATGATATTATAGGTCTTGCAGGTAATATAGGTGGTACAGTTGCTAGTGCTATAAATACTCGCAAATCACTTAATAATATGGAAGCTCCCAGTGAACCTATGTATGAAATTCCTGCTGCTATGAAAACTCATTTTAATATAAGACCTCAAATAAGTGAAATTAATGAGAATACTCGTAGAAGTATGGATGATGTTACTGCTAATACATCTAGTAGTAGAGTAGCTCTTCAAAGAAAACAAAGATTGCGTAATACTGGACAATATGCTAAAAATAATCTTTATGGTCAAAAAGAAAATATAGAAACTCAACTTATTAATCAAGATAGATTAAATAGACAAAGAGTTGGAAGTAGAAATACTGCTGCTTATAATGATTGGAGAAATCGTACTACTCAATTTAGAAATGCTATTAGAGAGCAGAAAGCTAGTTCTCTTAATAATATGTTTAGTGGTATTAATGCTGGACTTCAAGATATGCTTAGTCGTATTGAAAATCGTAGAAATTATAATAATACTCTTAGTATTTATGATGCTACACATCCTAATACAGATAAGAGATTATTTAGAGATAAAGGTGTTACAATTTAATATTGATAAATATGCCTATACAAGAATTTAATCCTGTGTTTAGACCTGTTATTAATCCAATTGATTTGGATAAATTAGGACAGGCTTATGATACACTTGAACAAGGACATCTTAAAGCAATAGATACTGCCTCCGCTGTGGAGGCAGAACTTGCCAAGCTTGATTTGAATGAAGCAGAAGATGAATGGAGACAACAACAAGTGAATAAAATAAAGAGTGCAATTACTAATAATAGTACTTATGGAAATGCTTATGGAGCTTTAGACGATGTTATTCGTGAAAATGGTTCTATAATGTCTAATCCTGGTATGATTGGTAGACTTCGTGCTCAACAAGATTATAAGAAGTATATTGACAATCTTGAAAAACGTACTGATATTCCTGAAGATTATAAAGCTTATTTTAAAGAACAAAATACTTATAATTATAAAGATATAACTGATAGTAAAGGTAATATTATTGGAGGTAGTAAATGGAATCCTGCTGTACAAGAAGTTAGTACAGTTCCTATTAGTCAATTACTAGATAAAGCTCTTCAATGGGCTGCTAAAGAATCTGGTGGAGGTAGTCAAACTAGATGGCTTGATTCTCAAAATAAAGTTACTAATGATATTACTAAATCAGTTACAGGCGAGATTTATTCATCTGCTACTAATAAATGGGAAAGACTTAGTAAAGATAAATTAGCTGCTGCTGTTGCTGCTGTAATTGAAAATACTCCTGGAGCTAAAGCTAGTCTTGACCAAGATTATAAGATTGCCAAATGGAAATATGATAAGAGTGGTGGTAATAATCCTGATATAACTAATAAAGATGGTATTCTTTTAACTCCGGAAGAGTATCTTAATAAAAGAATTGACCCATTTTATAAAGCAGCTACTTATTATAATCAAACTTCTAGTATTACATATGGAGAAGCTTGGAAAGCTCAATTAGCATTAGCTAGACAACAAGCTGCTGCTGGAAGTGGAGGAGCTAGTAATAGAGCTGGTTATTCTGATATACTTACTACTACAACAAATCCTATAAGAATTGATAATTTTGTTCCATCTACTGCACAAGCAGAAATTAGTACTAATAAACAAAGTATTGCTGATTTGCTTAAAGCATCTAATCCTAATCTTGATTTTAATCTAGATGGTAAGACTAGTAATGATATAAAACAACTCATTAAAGATAATATAAAAGACCCTATGGAACAATATAGGGCTTTAGGTAATCTTGAAATTATAGACGATGCCCAAGATTATCTTAATGGGTTGAAAGAAGGACAAGAACCTGATACAGCAGAAGCATTTGATGCTTATAATGCTATAATTAGTATGAGTGATTTACCTAAAGATAATAAATATGCTAAACAATATAGCAAAGCTGTAAATAATATATTTGGTAGTTCGCAAGCTATTAGACAATATTTTACATCGGACGATTCGTTTGACGGATTTATAGCTTCTATTGGTGGTGAAAATAAAGCAAAGTCTTTAGGTATTACATTTGGTAGTAAAAATGGTAAGAAATATGCTGAATTGTCAAGAGATTATAATAGAAGTTTATATAGTTTTGCTAAAGCTTCAAGAGAAGGTATTTCTCAAAATACTAATATATTTGGAGCTCTATGGAATGATTTAAAAGGTACAGTAAACTCTTATTGGGGAAATAATGTAGTTCAAGTAGGAACTAATGGTGATGAAATCCCAGTAACAGGTAGAGACGTACAAGACAATATGTTAGCAGGTAGTGCTAAGTCTCAAAATAGAATAGTATTTGGAGATTTAATAGATTTTGTTGATAATAGACTTAAAAGTAAAAACGATGACCTTCTTAAAGGAGGTAAACTTCAAGTTGGTCAACAAGTTGTTACTGAACCTACACCTAATGCTGCTGAATTAGTATTTCAATTACAAACAGGTGCTATTAAATCATCAGAATTTACTAATCAATATAAAGTAGCTAAAGACCAAGCTATGAAGGCTATACGTAATATAGACCTTACTCAAACAGGTGCTCTACGAGTTGGAGATAATAATATGTTTGAACCTATTGATAGTGAAGACCGTAAAGAACTTACTGCTATTATTAGAAGCGCTAAAGAAAATGATTTAGAAATAGTAGCTGTTCAAGATTTTAAAACAGGTGAATGGAGTCCTCAAATTACTATATTAGGAACTTATGATAATGAAGGAAAACTTAAAAGAGAACCAATCACTCTTTATGCTCCTGGAGGATTCGATAGTGCTATAGTCGAAAGTTGGAATAATGATACAACATTTAAAGCTAAGAAAGATATAAATATATATGGAGCTGCTGGACGTAATATTAATCTAACCAATGCTTCTGCTTTTGCTAATATTGATAAAATAACTATGATACCTACAGGTGAAGGATTTAATGTTTATGATAAAACTAATAATCGTTCTTTAGGTTCTGTATCTCCTCAAACAGCAGTTGATTTAAGAGATACTTATTATCAATGGAATGATATTTATAATTTATATCAAACAGGAGCTAATGTTAAACCGGAAGCTATACAAGCTATTGCTGAAAAAACAGCTACTAATTTAGCAAATGTTACAGGAGCTGCTGGTAATCAAAATATAATTGCTTATTATTACCAACAATTAATTAACAATATAATGGGACAATAATATGGATATACTAAAGTTTGCACAAGAAGGAAACGTTAGAAGAAATCCTGACTATAATCCTAAGACTAAAAAGGGGGCATTACAGCCCCCTACTATAACAGATTTCAATCCCGCCACTTCTACAAGTGATGCGGGACGTTCTGTTTTAGGACGTACATTAGCTAGAGGTATATATAATCTTAATCAATATGATGTAGATAAATATACTCCTTATGACACTTACGTTAATCCTTATGATACTGAAGAAGAACTTAATAAAGAACGTGCAGAGAATCAAGGAGTACTTGAACAAACCGGTAGATTCGTTGGACAAGCGGTTGGTTCTGAAGTTGTACTTGGTACTCTTCGTGGATTTAGTGATTTAGTTGATGCGGCTGGACAACTTATAGGAGTTACAGATGATGACTATACTAATCCTGTTAGTTCTCAACTTGCAGAATGGCAAGATGCTATTCGTGAAAGACTTGAAATATATAGAGAAAATCCTAATGAGAACTTTGATTTTAGTGATAGTGGTTGGTGGTTAGGTAATGCTGTAAGTATAGCTAGTACATTAAGTCTTTTAATACCTGGAACTGCTGTTGCTAAATTAGGTAAACTTGCAGGTCTTGGACGATTAGCTCGTGGTATAGGTAAAGTAGCTGGTAAACCATTTGCTAGACCAAATACTTTTGGTAAAATGGCAGAAGTTGGTAGTGATATTATAGGAACTGCTGCTGCTAGTAGAGTTGCTGAAAACTATATAGAAGCTAGAGATACTTATACACAAGTTTATGATGAAGCTAAAGAAAGATTAGCTTCTATGTCAGAATCTGATAGAGAAACTTTATATAATGCTAATCCTAAACTTCGTGGACTTAGTGATGATGAAATTGCTAAATATGTATCAGGAGAATCTGCTGATGATACTTTTAAGAATGATATGTGGCTGATGTTATTAGACGCGTTTCAGCTTAAAGGATTAAGAAATATTTGGAAAGGTGCTAGAAATATAGCTACTAATAGAACTTTAAGAGAAGCTAATGAACAAGCTGCTGCTAGATTAGTTGGTAGAGAAATACAAGCTCCTACTGGTATTAAGAAATATCTACGAGTTCCTGATAAAGAAAGTCTTCTTAATATTGTTCGTGAAGGAAGTGAAGGATTTGAAGAAGGATGGCAATATATACAACAACAAGCAGGAGTTGATAAAGGACGAGAAATGCTTAATGATGCACATGAATCTCGTACTTATACTGATTATCTTAAAGACCCTCAAATGTGGGAACAATCGTTTTGGGGATGGCTTGGTGGAGTAGCATTTCAAGGTATAGGTAGTGCAGCTAATAAACAATATGCTAAATATATATCTAAAAATAAAGATATTCTAACAGAAAGTCGTAAAGCTGAAATAGATACTAGAGCTAGTATATTAGATAAATATATTAATGATATGGCTATATTAAATGAAGGATACAATCCTAATAGTCCTGTTATTAATGATGAAGGTAATATAGTTCAAGATGTTGATGGTAATAATGTTTATGAAGAAGTAAATGAAACAGAAAAAGAAGCATTAAAACAAAATGCTACTGAGAAACTTATTACAGATTTAACTATTAATGCTATTGATAAAGGTAATTATGATTTGCTAAAAGATTTCCTTATGTCAGAAGATATAGCTCAATATATGGACAAATCAGGAGCTATTGAGCAAGGGCAATCTAAACAATTTATGACTAATATTATTGCTAAAATGAATGAAGTATCTGAGACTTATGAAACAGAGCTTAATAAAGCAATAAATAATGATGCTAAAGATGCTAATATAGCTAGTCAAATAGCTAAAGAAAATACATATAATAAATTAGCTTCTAGAAATGAACAAAACATAATAAATAAATATACTGATGAATATAATAAATCTCTTAATGGTATATCTGATGTTAATACTAAAACTATAGTTGATGAATTAAATAGAGCTGTTCAATTAGAAGGAATCGTTCAAGAACTTAATTATCTTAATCAACAACTTAAAATTAATGATAATAATCTTAAAGCTAAAACTATTACTAAGTTTGAACATGACCATATTACTCGTAAGATAAATAAGAAAAAACAAGCATTTGTTAAATCTGCTAATGTTGCTGATGAAACTGCATTTAATGCTTTATATAATGAAAATAGACATACTACTGCTCTTCAAGAACTTAGTAATATAGATAAAAATATAGCTACCGCCGTTATTGGTCGTAGTATGGCTGAACGAAGAAAAACTCTAATAGATAGCGATGTTGTAGAAACTAATCAGCAAATTAGAGATAGAGCTAAATATATAGAAAATGAATATAGAACTGTCAAAGACGAAGCTCTTAAAGATAATATTAAACGATTAGATAATGCTTTTGAATCTAACGATATTGATACAGTTCTTGATTATCTCGCTGGTAATAAAGATGTAGACCTTAACGATAATATTAAAAAAGAACTTGATGATATAGTTAAGAATATTAATATGTTCGATGAATCGTCAGAACCTATCACCGATATTATAAGTAGGCATGCTAGATTAAAAGCAAGACAAAAAGGACAACAACCTGTAGCTACTGTTAATAATAAACCAGTAGAACAAGTTCCTCCTGTTGCACAAGTTAAACAAGAAGCTCCTGTTGAAGAAGAACAGAAACAAGATAAAGATGATGCAATCTCTCATTCCCCTACGGGGGAACCTCAACAAGCACCCCCAGAAATTGTTAGAAATGTCGAAGAAGATAGCGCTGATAAAGAAATAGAATCTGTTCTTGCACAACAAGAAGCTATTCAAGAAAAGCAATTTAATGCTGGTTCTGAAATAAATGCTTATGTACTAGATAAGTTCTTAAAAAATACAGATGAAGAATTAGTTAATATGCCTTATGATGAACAATATGCTGCCATCAAAAATGAACTTATCAATGAAGGATTTGACGCTAATATAATTGATGACATTCTACCAAAAGAACTTAGTAGCGTAAATTACATATATAAGAGTATTCAGGAAATGAATGCTGATGAACACGCTAGTAGTATAGATTTTGTTATATCAAAGATAGTTACTGATGAACAATCAGATAAAGCAGAATACTTTCGTAATCTAATAGATATATATAAAGCCAACAATAATATTCTATCGGTGAATGGCAAAGACTATTTTAATATAATAAGTCTTATGAGATTTGCAATTAAAGAAAGTAATGCTACATTTGAGACTGTTAATAAACTATATGATGAATTAAGAGCATATCTTTTGTTAGGAACTGATGAAAATCTTATTAATATTTCTCCTAGAGATTTAGCTTTAGACCGAGAGAAACTAATGGAACTAGTTCAAGACCAAGAACGTGAAGACCCCGAATTAGATAACAATATCGGTATCTATACAGAAAATAAACAAGGAGAAGAAGCTTTAGCTAATCTACAAGTTGGTCAAGAATTAGAAGTTAGGCACGAACCTAAAGGTATTTCATTTTGGTCGACAGTTAATTATGGAGGAGTTGATATTCCTGTAAAGATAGGATTTAATAAGAAGATGCGAAAGACTTCTGATAATGATGGATATGTGTTTAGTAATGAGTTTTGGTCTTATGAAGTAAGATATACAGAAGATGGTTATAGTAGTAGTCTTGATGAATTATTTGATAGATTGAATCCGGAAAATGGAGAAATTAGTGACGAAGCTAAACAATTTATAGACCTTATTTATAAAGCAAGACTTAATAAACTTACTGATGAAGATATTAATAATCTATGGAATAATCCTTTATCGGATTTAGTATTACCTTTACTTAAGAATAAGAATAAGAATAATGAAGTAGGTACAAGATTACTTCGTAATATAGGTAATATATATCTTTATAAAGTAAGTGATAACTTAGATATAAATTATAACTCTTATTTGGAATTTATTGCTAAACAATATAACAACTATAAAATGGTTGATAATATTGATAATAATATAGATAATACTAAAGTTACTGTTAAATATGTTAGTAGAGGAGAAGCAATATTTGATATAAACGCTGAACCTCAGCCTATAGATAAAGCTGTTGTAGGATTTAATTATAATGATATTCATTTAGGTATAGTAGCAGCTGATGGTGAAATTAGAGACGTTTCTAATGGAACTGTACGAGTTAAAGCTGGATTTAAAAATTCTAATTTATTAGTTATTGTGCCTAATGGAACTAATGAACCTTTTTATGCTAAAGTAATTCCGCAAGCATTTGATAGTACTAATAAACTAGGAATTGCTATTAGAAACGAAATTCTTGATTCTATTAAAGAACGACAAATGAATAATATATCATTTGAAGAACTTAAAGATAGATTGATGTCTATATTTGGAGTTAAGAACTTTATTGATGGAGTTAATTGTATTGAATATAATAATCGTATTATTATAGCTCCTGCTGGAAGTAACATACCAATGCTTACTATTTATAAATATAAAAATAATAGTACAGAAGAAGGTACAGGTATTACATTAAATCCTACTATGGTAGAAGGAGCTGGACTTGGAAGAACTGGTTGGGGAGGTTCAATAGAAGCAGAATTAAATGATACTATTGATAAACTTCTTGCAAGTTCTGTATATAGTATGAGTTATGATATTCCAATGAATAGAAGTCAAAATCGTTACGTTAAACATGAAGATAATGGTCAATTAACTATAACATTTGGAGATACTTCTGTTACTTATGAGAATTATTTAGATTATATTATTAAAAATAATGCTGGCAAAATAAGATTAGGTAAAACTAAAGTTGGCAATGTAGAAAGTAACTTTAGACCAAATCCTAAAGATAATTCTGCTAAACAAAAAGTACGGATTGAGTACGAAGTGCTGCGCCCCGTAGGGGATGAGGAGATAGCTAGACAATCATCTATTACTGCTATTGAACAACGTGGAAATCAAGAAGATGTTAATACAGAATCTTTAATAAAAGCTATTGCTCCTGATTTTGCAGATTCTGCTAGTAAAATTATTTTAAACGAACTAATACCTACTAATGTAGATATTGTTACTGATGGTAACGAAACTAATTTTGCAGTTTATAATACAGGTACAGGCAAAGTTACTTTATTAAAATCATATTTTGATTTGGCTAGAGGTAGTCAATATAAAGCTGTTAGAACTCTTGTTCATGAACAATTGCATAAACGTATCTATGATAATGGTATTATGCGTTCCCAAGCTTTTATAGATGAAATGACTGCCATTCGTGATAGATTTATTGAAGCTCTTAATAATCCTGATTCTTTTGCTGAATTTACCAAACACATACAAGATAATAATTATAATAAAGATAGTTATATAGCTCAACTTCGTAAAGTAGTTGACCCAGCTAGTTTTCCTAATCAAGATTATAATTATATGCTTGAAGAATTTATTGTTGAAAGTCTTACAAATAATGTTCTTAATGAAGCTCTTAATAATATTAGTAGTACAAAAGAAGTATCTGCTGATATTAAACGACCAAATCTATGGCAAAAAGTTATAGAACTTATTAGAGAACTATTTGGATTTAATAAGATTAAAGATAATACTCTATTAGCCCAAGAACTTAGAGCATTTGGTAAGAAATTTAAAGATATACAAAGTGTTGAAGAAAAACTTATTCAAGATAATGTTGATAAACAAGTAGAAGAACCTGCTCCTCCAATATCAACAGTTATTAATGAAGAAGTTACTACAGCTGCTGAAGCATCTCAACAAGCAGATGATACTATGGGACTTGATGTAGATATTAGTGATATGTTTAGTTCAATAGATATTGCAGGTGAAGATATTATAGTTCCAAATATGGCTTCGATTCGTGCCGGACTTTCGATGGCTGAACGCACCGAATTTGACCGTTCTTTGGCTGCTGGTGAGACGCAAATTTATTGCAAATAAAGAAGTAAAGATGTAATCGAGAACGTTCGGCAGAGAGCCTTAAAATCGCTCATCTGTCGAACGTTCTCATAAAGATAATTATATGGACGGATGTTCTATTGTATTTCATGAAGTTCCTAAAGTAAATGATATAATTAAGGAACTAGAATATAACAATGCTGCTAATTGTTATAGACTTGGAACTCTATTAAAGACTGATGGTTTCCTTCAGTTTTGTAGAGAAGATTCAGTTGCTAATACTGATAATCTTGAAAATATTAATAAGAATACTCTTCGTAGACTTATTAAAGATTATCGTAATAGAAACTTCTTTAATGTTAATAATACTTCTAAAGTTAATGCTAATAGCGGAATGTATGCTTTTCGTAGTCAAGCCGCATTTGATGCTGCTACTCAATATTGTGCTGATGTTATTAGTGCTATTGATTATAAGCTTACCGCTACTAATAATAAACCTAAAGATAATTATATTACTAGTCTTATAGCTACTACTAAGAATGCTCTTAAAAAACAACTTATAATTAAAGCTAATCAATATGGCAGTTTTGATATTAATAATATCGAAGCTGCCTATTATGCTATTGAAGAAAATGGAACTGACCAAGAACGTAATTTTAAAGATATGGTTCAAAGTGCTCTTGGTGACCCAGATTTTTGGAATGACGTATTCTGTAATAGTAAGATAGCTTCTTTGGGACGTAATATTGATTTTGCTGATGAAGCTTTTAAATTAAGTCTTATGTCTGATAATACAGAAGATATTATATCTGACGTTGAACAATCTGATGAAGTAGACCTTAGTACTAAACAATGGGATTTCGGTTCTAATATATCTAATTATACAGAACATATAAGTAATGATGTAAGACAATATTTTAATAGTTTACAGAGACTTAATAGTACACAAAAACATGAGAACGGAACTTATGATATAGACCGTAGTAATCCTCTTGGAGTTCCTACTTGTCATACATATCAAGAATGTGTTATAGAATTATCTAATATTATAAGTAATCTTGGAGGTTTTAAATCTATTAACGATTTTATTGATGCAATAGAAGCTGTTGCTAATAATAAAAAAGAATTTGCTTCTTTTATTAAGTTAGTAGATGATATGAAAGCTAAACCTGATTTTGCTAATAAGATATATACTGATTTAAATAAATTTGTTATTGATAAATTAGAAATAACTATTGATGGATTTGGTACTATTAAATCTATTCAAAGTAATACTTCTAATAATCCTGTACGTAAACTATACTTTAATTTTAGAAACGATTTAAAAGGTAGTTCTATACAAAATGATAATATTTATATAGAAGGATTGTTAGATGAGCTTGAAACTAAGATTAAGAAATTAGATACTGCCAATAACGTTCGTGGTATTAAAGGTGGGCGTTCTACATCTAAAATTAAACAAGATGTTGCTATCGAATTTGATTCTTTAGTTAGAGAACTTAAAGATATATACAAAACATACTTCCCAAGTATGAACGATTTAGCGATAGATAATTATATTGAACGTCATAATAAAACTGTAGATACTCATAGAAAAGATAATCTATATAGATTATTAACTTATGCTCAAAAAGTAAATAGTGCTGCTAAGAAAAGTCTTGCTGAAAAAGAAAGTAGAGATTTAAAATATAGAGAAGTACAAATAGAAAACAAACGCAGATTAAATGCTTATCGTCAAGCACTTGCTGCACAAGTTCCAAATGCTAAATATACAGAACTTGAACTTCCTAAATTTGATGGAGAATATCTTGTAGGTGCAGAAGAAGTATTAGGTAATATAGCATTAGCTATTGAACCATATACTTTGTCTAAAGCTGAACTCAATTCTAGAAATACTGCTGGTAATCTTAATAGTGATGTTATATATAATAACTTCATTACTAATATTGCTAAGATATGTGGAGATAGAGAAGTTCTTAATAATTGGGTTAAAGAGAAACTTCGTTCTACAGAATATGTTTATAGTAATATTCTTATTGATAATCCAGAACAAGGTATAGTAGGTTTATTCAGACAAAAACCTAATGGAGATTATGAACTTAGTCCTTATGCAGAAAAGATTATAGCTCCTTATTTACTTAATGGAGTTAGCAATCAACAATCAGGAACTAATACTGATTATACTAAAATGTCTGATGGGGACTATTATTTAGTAGGACTTTATGCTTATCATAAGAAACTTCAAACTTATAAAAAATATAATACTATAACAGCTAATGGTCAAGAGATAGAAACTGCGCCATTCTTAATGAGAATACCATCAGACGCTCCTAAGAACTTTGCAATAAGTATGCCTAAGTATCATGCTTATGATTTATGGCAATATGATACTAAAGCTATGAATGCTTACATAAAAGATAGAAAGAAAGAACTTATTAAAGTAGCTAATATAGATATTGCTAACGAACAACTTACTAAACTTAATGCACAAGCTGCTACAGTAGAAGAAGTTATCAATCTTGTTACTAATACTCCGGAAGTTATTAAAACAAGTCCGGGTAAACTTCTTAATATAAATGCACAAGTAGGTACTGAACAAAGAATTGCTTATGTCATTAATGACTCAAAAGAAGGATGGCAATATCATTACTTTAGTGGAATATTTACTGATGACGGTAAAGGAAATTATTATTTAGCTAATGCTAAATATGATGGACAAGCTGTATTTAGCGATTATGTTTCTGCTTATGCGAATGAAGTAGAATCTATTGCTAGAGAAGAATTTAAAGTTAATCATCCAGAAGCTCGTTCTATTAATAAGAAGCATCCGTTATTTAATGGATTTATGAATATTGTTAAAGGAGAAATATTCGATTATTATAAAGCTCTTTATGATGTACAACATAACGATAAAGAACATCTTGTTGAATGGTTTCATTATAATCCTAAAAAAGGAGTTTATGATGGTAATAAACTAACAGGTAATGCTTTCAAATTTACTAAACTTGATAGTAGTGTTGGTTATAATATTGGTGAAGAGCTTGAAAGATTAGTGTCCTCCACATCCTCTACGGGGGAAATTAATCTATCAGGATATTCAGAATCGTCAAATGCGTCTGCAACTATCAATATTAGTGAAAGAGTTGAATCAGAACTTGAACAAATAGTTACTAAATGGATTGATGCTTATCAAACTTATTTTGTTAATGAAACTCATAATAAATTTGGTTCATTCCTTGAAGGTATTAGTGATAATGAAATTATAGAATACGGTCTTAATGCTTATATTCATTTTGTTAATTTTGATGATTTATTTGAAGGAAATAGTAAGTATTATAAAGACCCTCAAACATTTCTTAAACGAGCTAAAGAAAGTCAAGCTGGTGGAACAAGTTATTCTATAACTAATTATAAATCTACACAAGGAGTTGATAGTCCATTTACTCAATCAGTTAATGAGATAGTAGGTTCTCAACTTATGAATGGAAATAAAGTATTAACTTTACCTAATGGTAAACCTGTAACACTTAGAACTGGTTGGAATGCTATTACTATTAAGAATAGTATCAGACCTAGTAGTAATCGTAATATACTTTATGATAAACTTATAGCTGCTGGAACAGATAAAGCTAAAGCAGAAGAAATTGCAGAAGGTTTTGGTTATGTTCCTGCTGAACGTGAAGGAGAAAGTAGTGCTACAACTACTACTATTAATGATGCTCAATCTTATATTACAATATATGAAGCTGCTCGTCGATTGAAGATATTAGGAGAATATCCTAAATATGCTAGATTGATTGAACAATTAACTGATAATACAACTGATGTTAACCAAATTAATCCTAATGAATTACAAGGATTTATACAAGTAATGAAGAACTTCTACTATGACCATTATTATAATAAACGTTTTGGTAGACATCTTCCACGTCAGATTAAGAATGCAGAATTTGTTCTTGTACCTAAGTTCCTTGAAGGAACAAGTTTGGGAGAACTTGCTAATTTCATGATAGAAAATGATATTGACCAAGTTAATACTCAGGAAACAAGTAAAGCTGCTAATTATGATGTACTTACTTATTGGGATAATGAAGGAGTTGTAACTCCTGAAAATCTTGCTGTATTTAGAGAAAAAGCTAAAGAAGTTAAACAACCATTTAGTTATATGTATCTTTATAAACAACAAGATGTTCCTCAACATATGGTTGATGCTCAGAATAAAGCAGGTATTCAAGTGATGAAAAAAATACTTGATAATAGTCAAATTGCTGTTGCTAGTCATAAGAATAATTTTATTAGAGCTTATGTTGCTAATATTCGTGAAGACTTTAATAGTCTTATGGATAAGTATGGTATTAAGTTTGATAAAAACTATCGTATTATAGGAGACAATAACGGTAAAGTTGATTACAATCGTATATATAAACTAGCATTAATAGAAGCTGCTCGTCTTGGACTTGATAGTAATACTATTGAATATCTTACTGTTAAGAATGAAGATGCAGGACCTGTTATGCCTAGTTATATGAATATAGTTTCAAGTAAGATTGAAAGTATTGCTCAAAGTCAATTTAATAAGTTTATTACAAGACAAAAACTTCCTGGATGGCATGGAGCACAGATAACTAGTGTTGGACTTGATGGATTTATTAAAAAGAGTAAACAACTTAAAGCTGGTGAAACTATTGAAACTGATACCGGAGAACGAGTAGAACTTGCTTATCATAAAGATGGTTCAGAAGTAGAAATACTTCTACCTAAATGGGCAAAGGCTATGTTCAATCAATATGATGAAAATGGTAATCTTGTTAAAGAGATTCGTATTGAAGATATTGATGAAGAAGTTCTTAAATGTATTGGTTATCGTATTCCAACAGAAGGTAAACAATCTATGGCTGTTATGAAAGTTGTAGGTTTTCTACCTGAATGGATGGGAAGTACTATTGTAGTTCCCGATGAATGGGTAACACAAACTGGTTCTGACTTTGACGTTGACTCTATTTATGGTATTGCTTATGAAACTTATCTTGGAGAAGATGGTCGTATTCATAAAATAGAATATATTGATGGAGAAACTGATGAAGACGCCGTAAGTAGATATAAAGTTTGGCAAAGTGTTGGTAATGCTCAAATGAAGTTTGAGGACTTCAAACAGATGTCAATAGAAGACCAAAATATAAGACGTGCTCGAAACAATCGTATAGTTGATAGCATGATTGCTATCATGAATGATAAATCAAGTCTTGAAGAGAACCTTGCTCGTAGTAACTTTGATGATATTACTTCTGCAAATAAAGCTCTTGATAAACTTGATGCTGTTGGTGCTAAACAAAGAAATGTTTATAATCTTTTTGACCAGATTCAATTCCATAGAAATGCTATGGGCGGTGCTACATTGAAAGCATTTAGTGTTGCTCGTGATACAGGTAATTCTGTATTCAATGTTGCTAAAGCTGAACTTAGTGTTCCTATTAGAGTAAGATATGGTAATAGAGTTAATCTTGATATTGCTGCTCAGGCATTCCCTGTCAAAGATGGCATAGTCTATCATAACCGAATAGGAAATAGTAAGAACAATAAGAACGTAGTAGGTGACTATATTACAGTTGCAAGTTCTCATACTACTGCCCATATTCTAGATGCTATCAAAGAAGGAGCTATTAAGAATGAGAATGAATATACATTTGCTGCATTTAAAACTCTATTTGATATAGGTTGTGATGCTTATACAGCTATGGCTTGGCTTCGTCAGCCAGGTGTTAGTAGAATAGTTGAGGCTTATTATGAATCTCAATCTGTATTTGTTCGTGGTAATTATAATCCTATTTATACAGCAATTAAACGTATAGCTCATGATTTAAGAGTTAAAGTACGCAATGAAGTAGTCACTGATAACAATAATATTACAGAAGTTATGACTGCTCTTCAACAACAATATGGAGAAGAGTTTGCTAAGATGTATCCTAATAGTACTATTAGTTTTGATAATAAAGATAATGCTTCTGTATTTACAATAGATGTTCCAACTATTGAAGAACGATTTGCAGCACAAAATAGTGGTGTATATGATGAAACAAGTATGTTGATAGATTTAGCTGCTATACTTAACTTTAATTATATTAATGATTATAGTCGTATTATAGCTAATCATGTTAAAGTACTTAATCCTGATAAGTTTGGAGCTAAACAAACTATATATAGTACACGTAAAGTAATTGATGATATAGGAACTATTATTAATAGTGATGATTCTAATAGAATTAATGTAAATGGAGAACCATTATTAGAAGCTATTTATCCTGGTATTACTAAAGCTACTGAAACAGGAGTGTTTATGCCAGAATTATATTTAGCAGAAACTGATAAACCTAGTGCTTATCCTGCATTAGATGCATTTATGAGATATAGTACAGTTCCTAGTATTCTTATTAATAAAGGTCTATTTGAAACTGAATCTCATAGTTTTGTTAATGCTATTAATAGTATTCAGAATTATATTAGTGGAAGTGTTAATGAGAAACTTTATAATGATTTTAAGAAATATGTTCTTGAATATATGTATAAGAACAATTCTGCTATTATATCACAACCTATTGAACTTGAAAAAAATGGCAATATTACAGTAGATATATTTACTGCAAGTAAAGTAGAATCAGAGGGACGTTCCCCCGTAGAGGATGAGACAAGGAGAATCTATGGATTTGGATACGATATTAACTACAATATTAATATAGATAATGTTGCGAATCCTACACAAGAAGAAGTTAATGCTTTTGCTAAACTCACTCCGGCTCAAAAAGTACACTTCGTACAAAGCCATTTACTTGGCTCACAGCGAACTATCTTTTCTGAACTGAACGTAAACTTGTTTAACGGATTTGAGTTCCGTACACGTGGAATAAGTAGTCAAATCATTCGTTTTAACGACCAACAACAAGACATGGAGAGTATATATAAAATGTTCGATGCAGCGTTCAATAATACTAATCCTATTATTAGACTAACTGCTATTGACATTATTAAATATGCTTTTGTTGTAGAAGGTTATCAGTTCCGTAGAGGAAATGTTAGTAAGATTATTAAAAACAATGCTTTATATACTTCTAGAGAAGATGGAGGTACTGGAATTATTGATAGTATAAAATTCGGTGTTAGTTCTGTGAACGATAAAGAACTTGCTGCTAATAATATATATGAAGATTATATTCGTAGTCATTCTAATATACCACAAGTTCCTACTTATAGAATAAGATATAATAATAACAAAGCTAGCCTTACATATCTTCCTAATAGTCAGAAGATGTATTATTTTAATCTTGGTACTGTTAAAGATACAGAACTTGCTAAAGAGATAGGAATAGTTAAAGATGTTACTGATAAATATGGTAGAACTAAAACAGTTCTTTCTACTAATTATATTAATATAGTTAATAGAAAAGTTTCTACTTTATATAAAGTTGGATTATATGGAGAAGATAACAATAAACAAGTATATCTTATTCCATTAAATAATCTTGAAGAGAATGAACATGGAGAATTTAGTTCTAATCCTATAAATAATAAATATCCTTCTAGTAGATATTATGAAGATATAATTAATCTTAGTCAAGAAAGACAAGCTCCATTCTCTCGTCTTGCAGAAGAAAAGAATGAGTTATTTACTAAAGAAGGAATAGAACCTTATAGATATAAAAAACCTACTGTTGATAAAGAAATTATAATCCCTACTGATAGGAATTTTATTGCTACTATTGCTGAGCAAGATGCATCAGTTAGAAACTTCATTCGTAGTATAAATAATAAGTTTGCTAATCCTGGAACTAAAGTATTTTGGGCTTGGAATGGAAGTCAAACTCTTAAACAAGCATTTGGTACTAAGAATATAGGAGCTGTTCAAACTATAATGGATAATGATGGTAATCTTAGAGATTATATTATAACTCGCAAACAAGTTAAGCTTAATAAGAAAATATCTGACGATGCACAACTTGAAGGATTAACTAATGCTAAACGTAATGGAGTACAATCTACTGATAATATTTATACTGTTGTTCCTTATATCAAAAGTGAAACGATTGAAGTAGAAAAAAATATAGAAGATGTAGAACACGCAAGTTCTATTGATATGGATATTGAAACTACTAATATATCTAAGCTTGGTAATTTGGCTCAACAATTTGTATTAGACCTTAAAACTAGAGCTAGAATTAATTCTGACGAAAGTGCTTCTATTGCATATCAAGATATTCTTAATTATGGAGTAGAAGAACAACGTATTGCTAGTATTGAAGAACGTAAACAAGATACTATTAAACGTTCAGCAGAATTTTATATAACTAAAGCTCATGAACTTGAACGTAAACTTAATAACTTTATAGTTGACGAAGAAGGTACAGTACATGATATAGTTTCAGATTATACCATTAATGCTATTACTAACAATGAAGGATTACGTAATGAATATATAAGTTTAATATTACAAGCTAGTACATTCGGCAATTCATTCCCATTAATAAATGAAATAGCTACCGATAATGTAGATGATTCTACTAGACGTAATATTAAAGGTATTCAAGATACTATTAATAATATTAAGAATAATCCTAAACTGAAGCAAGGATTTGAAATTGTTGCAGAAAATATATTCAAACCATTAAGTACTAATCCTAATTTTGATAAAGGACTTTCTGATATAACTAATTATATACTTAAAGATGCTAGTGTTCTTGATTGGTTATTCCAAGATGCACAAGAAATTAGTTATCCTATTGTACAAATCATTCTTAGAGAAGCTACTTCTAAACTCGATAAACTTAAGTTTGAAGGAGATGAATATGTAAAGAACTATAAGAAACAATTAGCTAGTATTAAATCAGAAGCTGCTAAAGCTGGTAAAACGATTAATTGGAATAATATTATTAATCATGTAACTGGTAAATTTGTTTCTAATCATACTGATAAATTTACAAACGATAAGAATGATTTAAACATTAAAGTAAAAGAAGCTAAAGATAATTACGGAGAATTTAGCAAAGAATATCTAAAAGCTAAACATGAACGTGACTTATGGTATCTTGCTAATACTGAACAGAAATATGTTTCTGAATATTATCAAAGAGTAACTGATAATGAAGCTTCTATGCTTACTGATTATAATATTGATTATTATATTAAGTATCTTAAACTAAATGATGAACGGAATAAGTTATTAAGAATATTCAAAGGTAATCGTACAGAAGAAGACAATGCCGCTATTAAGCGTTTAAATTCTGAAATTAGAGAGATGCAAGAAACTACTGATTTCAATACAGGAGAATGGAAACCTCAAAACGCTTATAATAGAGCTTCTAATCTTCGTAAATATGTGGACGAAGTTATTAGAATTAAAAAAGCATTCTTTGAACGTGAAACTAGAGAAGGTTTTAAAGAAGATTTAAAACATTATCTTGATATTATAGATAAATATAAACACTTTGATAGTGCTGGACGACAAATAGAGACTGAATCTGCATTATTACAAATAGATGAATATGCTAATGCTGTTGAATGGTTGAATGAAAATACTTATTATAGAATTAATGAGAAACTTCAAGCAGAAATTAATGATGCTTTTGCAGCACTTAATAATGACAAAGAAGAAAAGAATCCTCAATTCAAGAGTATAGTTCAACATACAGAAAATGCTTATGATAATTATGGAGTTATTGATGGTCGTCAATTTAATTATAATCAAGTAAAAGCTATTAAAGAAGAGCAAGAAGCTCAATATGCTAATCGTGCTAATGATGGAACATCGGCAGAAGTTAAACTTCTTCGTAATAAAGCTCCTATAACTGAAATATATAGTAAGAAGTTCTATGAAGGATTCGTTAATAGTAAAGAACAAACTCCGGCTGTTACTAAAGCTTTTAATGAAACAGTTAAAGCTATTAATGATATTCTTAAAGATGCTCTTAATCCAAATACAAGTAAGATTAAATTATCTGATTTAACTATAGAACAAGTTAGAGAACTTAGTGGACTTTATGATAGACTGGACGAAATTAAACATTTACGTCGTAAAGACGAGAAAGTTAAGAAGTTCTTAAAAGAAGAAGTTTCATTCCATACTGATAAAGTTACTTACGCATTAGATGAAGATGCTGCTAAACAAAAAGGTAAAGAGTTCTTTGCTGCATGGAGAACAGTAGCTAATGCTAAGAATTATGATGAGAATGGAATCTTTATAGGATATACTAATGAACCTAATAATGATATATTTGGTTATGTTACTCCTAAACTTGACGATAACGGTAATGTTATTAATAAAGATTATGTTGACGAAAAACGTTCCAAAGCTCTTAAGTTTTTAAATGAGAATATAGAATTTGTTCCTACAAGTTACTATTGGCAAGAACGTGAACAAGCTATTAGAGACGGTAAACTTAAGGAATTTGAAGATAAAAATCATATCTTTAATCCTTTGAGTGGTAAAATGGAACCAATTCGTATTTGGACTACAATAAGAGTTAAAGATGAATCTGCTAATACTAGAAACTATGTAGCTTCATATAACAATACAAGAAGTAAACCACTTTCTGAAACAGTTAATGCTAATTATAATAGATATACTGATAATTATAATGGTAGTGCTAAGTATTATAGAACTGATAATTCTAATGAATATGAAAGACGAATAAGAAAGTTAATGCAAGATACTCTTTATGATTTAACTAAAGAGAATAATACTGCTATGTCATTCGTTGCTAAAGGGCTGTTCCCCCGTAGGAGAAGGACAGAATCATCGTTCCCTAATACTGTTAAAGCCGCATTTAATGCTATTGGATTTGGACAAAGTTTAGACCCAGATAGACATATTAGCGATAATATTGGTTATGAATATGACCGAGAAACTAATATACCGTTATTAGCTTCGTTGAAGGACAAGACTTATAAAAAGATAGAACCTATACCGGAACAAGGTCTTACTGAATCTGATGAAGATTATAAAGCTAGAGTTGATGATATTAAGAAACATAATGAAGAATCTGCTGAGTATAATAGACAGCTTGATGTTAAACTGATGGATAAAGATTATGAATCAGTATTTGAAGAGTTTATTAAAGGTGCTATTCAAGCTAATGCTAAAACGCAAACTAAATTAGACCTTTATTATCTTCTTGAATATATGAGAAGTCAAGCGCAAGCTTATCGTCTTACAGGATTTAATAATCTAGCAGTTGATAGAAGAAATTCTACAGAAGATAGAAAAGTTTATAAGACTCAATCTCCTAAAAGAGTTATTGATTTAATTGAAACTTGGTCTAAACGTTTCTTATTTGATGAATATAAAGGTAAGAATACATGGGATAAATTTGCTGCTGTTGGACAAAATATTGCTAGTGCTAAATATATGATGTTTAATATTACAGGAGGTATTGGTAATATATTAACTGGTTCTACTAATATATTTATGGAACGTTATGCAGGAGAATACTTTAATCATAAAGATTGGGAAAATGCTAAATTTGGATATTATATTAAAGCTGTTCCTAGTTTCCTTGCTAATATGAATAAAGATACTAGTGATAATCTTACTGATGCAATAATTAAACTCATGGGAGTTGTAGACTATAATGGTATTCGTGAAACATCTAAATCTATTGATAGTATTGAGATAATCAATAAGATGAGAGATTTTGCTTATAGTCCACAAAGTGCTGGTGAACATTTTATGCAGAATACTGCTATGCTTTCTATGATGCTTAGTAATAGAGTTTATAAGAATCAAAAAGGAGAAGTTGTTATAGGAGATTTCCATAATTATAATCGTATGCTTGAAGAAGTTGCACTTCGTAAAGTTATCGAAGGTAATGCTGAACTTGAAGAACTATATGCTAAGTTTATCAATAGAATAAAAGAAGATAAGAATAGACTTAAAGATTATCTTTGGTTTAAGAAAGATGTTAATACAGAGTTCTTACGTAGTCTTAGCGATAAGTCTTATGGATTAAGATATGCAGAAGTAAGAAATGAACTTACTAAAGAAGCTAAAAAACAGTTTGAATCTGAACCTAGATTAATAGACCAATTTGAACTACAAGATGGTTATGCTAAACTTAAAGATGATAGTTTGGTAGATTTAGGTAAACTTGCTAAATTCAAAGGTAAAGTTGTATCAGTTAATAAAAAGATTCATGGTGTATATGATAGATTAGGTGGTGCTCGTATAGAATCTACTTGGGTATTTGGTAGTCTACTTATGCAATATCATAAACATATTTATACAGGAGCTCTTAAACATTTCCGTGTAAATGGTTATTATAATGAAAGTAGAGAAAGTATTGAACGTGGATTCTATGTAAGTCTTTGGGATTTTGCAACAACAGAATTTAGAGGACTTACTGATAGAGCTAAAGCTAAAGCTAACGAAGACGGCACTAATCTATTTATTGCTGGTGTACAACAAGTTTGTAGAGCGTTTATTGATACTTTCTTAAACTATAAATTTAATTATGCTACAATGTCAAACGCTGAACGAGCTAATATTCGTAGAGCTTTAGGAGAACTTACAGGTATTGCTTATGGTCTACTCGGCGGAATTGCTGCCAGTTGTGCATTGCTTGCTGCTGATGATGACGACGAAACTGCTAAGATTATAGCTAATCTTGCTCTTTATCAAGCAGACCGTTTATCTTCTGAAACTATTATGTATAATATTGGTGCTGTATCAGAATTTGATAAACTTTGGTCAAGTCCTGTTGCTTTAGGTCAATCATTCAAAGATGTACAGTCTGCATTTGGATTTATTGCTAAGTATCTAATTGAAGGAGATGAATTTAATCCTAATTATACCACCGGTCTGTATAAAGGTGAGAATAAACTTGCCGTTTATGTTAAAAGACAAATTCCTATTTATCGTGGAATTAATCGTATAATGCAATTAGACCAAAATAATAAGTATTATAAACTGACTGAAAATATGCTTGGTATTATTCCTACTCAATCTATTGCTGAATGGATTGTTAATGAGAAGTAATTATAAGGTCTATGATTGGACGATAAGTCTAGTCATAGACCGAATTTTTATATAAATCACTATATCTTATAGATAGAGAAACGGCTGTAACATACTGATAATCAATGCGTTACAAAAAAATTTACGTTGCTGTAGCAAGGCGTTAACTAAATGTTTAACACTCTTTCCTCGTTATTTCACGGGAAAAGTCGTATATTAGACGAAAATATAAAAATTAAACCAAATATTATGCCAAATTTTAATAAGTATGAAACTAAAGCTAATACGGCTTATGGAGATATAGCTCGTAAAAAAGCTATGATTGTAACTGAAAATATTCTTCCAACACCGTTTCTTAAAACAGTTACTAAAGAATATAAAGACGAAATTTTAAAGTCTAGTAAAATAAATAAAGAATATAGAATTATAACTGAGAAAATTACTGGAAGAGATTATTTAAGTTCTTCTACAATACTTGGAGTAATTTCTCTTAATTGGGATATTGCAGCTTTTAGAATATATAATTATATACATCTTCATTTAAAATATAATTCAAATTCTATAATGATTAAATATGAAGATTTTAGAGGTTATTGTGGTATGGGAGAAAGTTCTTTTACTAGTGGATTAAACTGTTTAATTAGACCAAACGTAGATTATAGTGCTGCGGGTGACGCTTCCGCATTATTAGCTAAAACTACAAAGAAGAGTCTTTATATAGTTAATCATAATCTTTTATTTAAAGGAGATTATGAATTTTTTATTGAATGTCTCAATGATAAATATCCAAATGGCTACGAACTTGATTCTAATGGAAAAGTAGTTATAAGAAATTAAATATAAAATATGAAAAAAATTAAATGAAGAAGAAATATATAGTGAAGAAACTATTGTATTTCAAAGATTAGCTCCAAGTCCTTTTAATCGTAATTATACAACTGATGCTAAAACAAACGTTCATGGAATATTTATAGTAGACCATATAGTTCTTAATAAAGGAGAACTTTGGTTTATATATATGAAGCTATTAATGAACTATATAATGGAAAATATAAAATAGACGGAGACGGAAGTATAATATTAGAAGATTATATAGATAATAGAAAATAATATTAAAGCAGGTCTAACTGCGGATAAAAAAAGAAGCCCGTAGAACTAGTAAGGAATCAGTCATCCTACTAGCCTACGGGCTTTTCTATTACTAAACTATTGCTTTTTGGCGGTTTTCCGGCTCGCCTTGCCGTTTTCTTTATCAAACTGAACAACTATATTAATCATACTAGAAAGTCTCACAGTGAGGCTTATAATCGTTCCCAATTTGTCAATTTCTTTCCACAACGAGCACAAACATAATAACCACCATCAACAACTCTTACACACCCCACCTTTACCACCTTTTCTATTAAGACTAATAACAAGATTTCCATAACGATGTAGGGACTTACCTTTAATTCGAGTTCTTGGTTCAATCACAAAAACTCTATCATGACCATGTATTTTACATATTAATCTTTTCAGCCATATAAATTTCTTTTTCATACTTAATCTAAAAATGAATATTCATATTGACTAGAATTAGGGTCTTTAATATTTCGTTCACAAGCTCTAAAAGCAGCGCAACACAAAGCAAATATAACAATCCCTATAATAAAGCCTGGTAAACAACCAATACCTTCAGGTTCGTTAGGTACTTGATAATTTGATTGACGACTTATATAATCTTGTAAATCTTGTTCATCATCAAGATTGTAATGTCTTCCATATTTATCTTTCATATCTTTATCTATATTAATGGTTAGTGATATATCTCATTCATATCCTCTACGGGGGGCTGAGGTTGCGAAGCAACCGATTCTTAGATAATATCTTAATCGTCAATATCTACAATATCTGTAGATTCTTCTGACTTTAAGGTCGGCAACTACGTTGCCTCCGCGCCCCGTAGGGAATGATGAGATGAAATAATTAAGCCTACCGTTGATAATAACGATAGGCTTATTCTGTATAACTTAACTATGAACATTAGCTTGTTCTCGCTATATAACTATTTATTTTTTATTAAGACCAAATTTAGCCCATTGGAGCACAAAACCAAGTCCAGCCCAAATAGCATCAACAGCTTTTTCTTTAGCAAATTGCTTACCAATATTCATATCATAACGAGAAGGGTCAACACAAGAACTAAGACCGTGAGATTCAAAACCTGTAAGAGTACGAATACTAACAATAGTAGTTTTAGTACCAAGTTTTTCTGCATCTTCGGCAGCGATAAACCTTTCAATATCAGTAGATTTAATCATCTGACCATTTTCATCATCAATAGGAAAATAAGCAGTATCAGCTACTTCTTTCGGACTCCAAGATTTATATCCATCGGGATAAGTTACTTCATAGCCATCAGTTTCAAATGAATGTTCTCCAATTCTATAACCTTTGTCATTAGCTTCACGAGCCGTCATTGGTTGTAAGTCAATCATTTTAATTCCAATCGCTTTCATTCTTTTTCAAGTTTATAAATAATATCTGTAATATAATTCTCAGGAAAAGTTCCTTTCAATCTAGTAATTTCCTTATTATCTTTTTCGATAATAGTAGTAGGAAATACTTCAACATTAAGTTCCACAAGTTTATTTGGTGGAAGATTAGCAATATTTACAATATTAATATTACAGTCATCATTAACTTCTGCAACAGCATTACCTATAATACTAATCATAGTATGGCAGGCTTCACAATTCTTTTTGGTATAGCAAGTGATTCTTATCATGTTTCAACTATATTTTCAACATCTTCAAAATTACTCATAAAATTTTGAATAGTTCTTGCATAAAATCCCGGAGAGTTATTGGCATGAACATAGAATACTGCATCATACCAATAACCGCTTTCGGGACATTTAATTTTACCAATAGCAACTATTTTATATTTATTCTTACTTCTAGTTTGAATATAAGTGTGTTCAATAAGAGGTTTATCGTCAAGCATTATTTAGCAAAGCGATTCTGTGTAGTTCCAGATACTTTAGCAGGTTCTTCATTAGCCTGAGATTCTGTATTTTCGGTAGTAGTAGTTTCTTCAACTTTATCTTCGCCAGCACCACCAGTAGAACCAAACCCTCCTTCGCCACGTTCAGTACTTCCAAGTTCTTTAAGAGTTTCAACTTCTTCCCATTGAATTTTTTCTCTACGACGAACAAGTAATTGACAAATACGGTCTCCTTCAAAATCATCAGTCATAGGACGGTAAGGAAATTCACAAGAAACTTTATAAAAATCTTGTGAACATTTATCTAATGAATGGCTCTTAATACCAAGCATAAAACGAACTGTATCTTTAAGTTCTTTAAATGCTGATACAAGATATTTATTAGTACGTCCTTTGAAAATGATAAGAAGTTCTCCACGATAACCCCAATCAAGAGTTCCAGGTGCATTAGGAATATAAAATTCAGTTTTGGTATTACTACTACGAGGACGAAGTTCCATTTCATATTCATCAGGAAGAGCAAAATGTAATCCTGTATGAACTATATAATGGTCTTTATCAGAATCGTATTCAACAGATTTACAATAAATGTCACAACAAGCATCTCCTTCTTTACCATATTTAGGTAACGGAATACGTTTATCTTCACGCCATACTTTAACTGAAACATTATTATTTAATTCAACTTGTTCATCCATAAATGTAAGAACATCATCTTTACTAGTTCCAGCAAGATACATACGTAAAGCTGTATCTAAATAATTGAAATCTCTTTTCATTTTCGTTTATAAGTTTTGAATAAATATTTAATCCAAGCATAATGTTTTCTATTCTTTAAATACTCCATATCTTTTTCATAATAATAAGCTTCTTGTTCAAAGCTAATATCTCTATAAGCATGACAGAATAGAATAATAGATTTAATCACATATTCAACAAGATATAATATATAGAATATAATATATAGCAATTCTTTTTGTTGAGCAGTATGAATAGATTCATGATTAATAGTTCTATCATCAATTCTAACTCCTTTTCTAGCAAAAAGTATTCCAAATAGGTTAATACATTTATAACCTTTAAACGGTATGATATTATTATATATTATCTTCATATTAATTAAATGTATCTGCTAATGCAAAAGCGGTTTGAATTTTACGTGATTTATCTCCAAATATGAGACTATCAAATCTCTTTTCACCAACAGCATTATCAATATTGGAATAATATCCAGATATAGCATTAACAGCTCCCCAAGCAGTTCCAATAATATCTTTTTGTCCAATACCTTCATTATAATAGTTCCAAGTAGAACTAATAACATTCAGTTTTCGCATAGATATTCCGGAATCTTCATAAGCCGCATTACTACGATAACAAAGTTCTTTATGAGAATGCCCTGTATTTAGTAGATTTTCTTCTTCTGTTTCACTTAGAACATTCTCACAAATATACTTTATAACGTCTTCATCAGTAACTTTAATATTAGCAAGTATAGTATATGCTTCTTCTAAATCTTTACGTTTAGTATTACAAATACCAAGTATTTCATGAGCAATTTGTATATTAGAATGTACACTAGCAGTATGTCTAAAACTTACATAATTAGTAGCAGTACGAATAGCAGCATTTAGAGTATTTCTACATATAACTCTAATAGGTGTAAATAATATCTTAACTCCTCCTGTTCCATCATGACTATTAGTAAATACTAAATAGTTTTCAACAGGGTCTCCTTTAACCATTATATTAGAAGGAAGTTTAGCACTAACAAAAATACGTTCACCATTTCCAAAACTACCAGCAGTTTGCCATAAAGCTTGTCCGCTACCTATAGCTTCATCAAAAAACTTAAACGCTTCTTTATTTTGAACCGGTGTATATTTTCCCTTAACAACTCCAAGAGGAATATTATAATCAGTACGATAGGTAGAATAAGCATTAGGACAAATCCGGAAAATATCTTTTCCATGTAAATGAGCATCAGAATCTTTTGTCTCTTCGATAACTTTATCCAAGTCTTCATCACTATTTATATTAACAGACATTTTACCATAAAGTTCGCATTTATCAACTTCCCAATCAAGATGTGCTTTAGCTATAACATCTTCTGAAGTTTTACAGTCAGTAACATCCGTTACTCCTTTATATCGCCAGGGGACTCCTTTAGCTACATAATAACTCATAATTACATTGTATTTAATAAGTCCTTAATAATATCAATAATTCTATCTCTATCATTAATTCCTCTAGATTCTCTTATATATTTAATAACAACTTCTAGTTTATCTTCAACATCAAACATAACAATATTTTATTTAATAATTAGACTTTCATTGTAATCAAGATTAGCAAAAGAACTTTGAATACCATCCTTAAGCATATTCTTAATTACAGTTTTATTAATATCAGGAACAACATTAGAAAGATGTTCTGTATCGAAGAATCCTTCAAGTAGTCTAAAATTAGACCTACCTAATAAATCATATAAAATTATTGAAGTTTCAAATTTAATATTAGTAAGCATAAGGTCTTCAACAACAAACAATCTACCATATTCTTCCATCATACGTTCAGCACGTTCAGAATATTCAGCTTTAAATTTAGCATTAATAACATCAATAAATCCTTGTGGGTCAAGAGAATCAACATTAGCATCTCTAATATCAAGCATATCATTATTATACAATTCTCTAAATTGGTCAAATACCAAATCTTTAAACGTAAGAAGAATATCTGCATTAATAGTAACAACTTCTGTTTTCTTAGTATAAAGTTTACTATCTATAAGATTAATAACTTTATTACCAGATTTACCTGTTTCTCCATAAGCAACAACAGCTTCATACATACTATCTTTAAGACGTTTAGCGTTATTCTCTTTAGTCTTACGAATAGCAGCAATACGAGCTTCTTCTTTCTTACAAGCATCAGCTTCTAAACTAATAGCAGTATAAGCTTTACGATAACAATCAAGTTTTTGTTTTAGGTTTTCTTCTGTAATAGCAAGTTTAGCAAGAATCTCTTCTGTAACTTCACCACCAGCTTCTTCAATCTCAAAGAAAATATCTTCAAGTTCACAACTAATAGCAAATAAACTTTGTCTTTTATTATCTTCCATATCTTTATATTATTAAGGTCTGCCATTAACTGTATATACATAAGACGTTTTAATCTTTCCACAATTAGAACAGCGATTTATAATCGCTATCCCAATAACATGACCATAAACATCTTTAATATCTTCTTGTTTAAGAACTTCATATTTATGAAGTCCAAAAGCACAACGAGTATTTTGACTTACTTTCATTCTAACATTTCTACTAATTTAACATTACAATTTATACCATTACATTTATATTCTTTTAGAGGACAAGTATAACCATTACAATCAAAATGATTAACTTTAATAACTTCTAATTTAAGTCTAACAAATTTTTTACCATCATCAGTTTTAGTATTGAATATAAATTGATAACCAATTTCTTTCTCTTCTGTAATATCAATGTCTAATAGATTTCTATCTTCTATACTATACTCATCTAAAATCGTATCCATGTTCTTCAAGTTTATCTTTAATCATACCGGCAATAATTTTAGCATTTGGATGTGGAGCACCAGTCTTACCAAAATATCTTAAATCAATAATATGACGCCACTCACTTACGCTATATGTATAAACAACTTCTGTAGCTAAATCAAGAGGTAATTCTCCTCTTGCATCTTGGGGTTCCATTCCATCTGCAATTTGATTAAGATAAGATTTACAAGATTCATAGTTATCAAGAAGATAACGTTGAAGCATAGGTTGTTTATATTTATAAAGTACAATTTGACTATTATCATAAGGATGCCATTCTCTATCATCATTCTTGATATAATGACAATACCCTTCATAATCATACTTATAATAAGCAACTTCTTCTTGCATACAATCAAACCAATGTGGTTGACAAATAGCACATTCTCCTTCAAATCTACCACGAGAATAATTGCAATAACGAGTAGACTGTTCAGCAATATTATTAGGACTAACACGATTCAATTCACGAGATGTACTAATTTGTGTAATGATATTGAAAGTATATCTCATAAGATTATGTCCTATTTCAGTTTCAGCAAAATATTCTCTAGGAACTATGTATTCGCATAGAATAGTAGCAGTATTTGGATGCTCAAAAATAAATTGTCCATTAATAGCAACATAAAGTTTATTTTTATAAGCTTCAAATTCTATATAAGGACATTCTTTAAAATTATCCATAATATGTTTAGCAGCAGAGGTAAATTTACTCAGTATATAATAATAAGAATCATGCCTCAACATACTAAGATGTTTAGACTTTATTAAATCGTTATAAAGTTGTCCATCATTTCTTCCAGTTTTAAGAGCATAACAAACTCTTGCACATCTAGCAACGTGACTAATATTATCTTTAGGAATCCATTCCTCTACTTTCGGTCTTACTATTTTCATATTCGTAATTTTTATATCTAGCTAGACGTATAACAACATATTCCATATATTACTTTGGGCTGTTCCCCCGTAGGGGATGAGAAGATTGATTTATCTTATCTAATACTGACAACACTTGGTGAAATAACTTAAATTTATTGCCATCATTATCAATAATAAAATCTGGATTAATACCTTCAAGAGATTCACTAACATGAGCAAACTCATTAATCTTAGTTTCGTCCTCATCATATCTTTTAATTTTAATAACAAATCCTCCTTTTTGATTTCTTATAGCATCACATTCATTAGCAAATCTTACATCAGCTATAGCACAAAATCCAAATCTATTACGTATTATACCAGCATTAGACATGGTAGCATTAATCCAACAATTATCTCCTAATTGATTTCTACCAAGTTCTGTTCCAACATATTGTAACATAGTTCTAAGGCTAATAGCAACTTTATTGTTATAACCTTTAAGTAGAGAAGCAATGGAAGTAGTACTTAATATAGCATGATTAGCAATTATATAATCGCTCGGTACTTCGTTAAGTTTAACGAACTTACCATTATCCATAAGATAGCATAATTGTTCTTTATAAAGAATTTTGTCAAAATATTCTCTATTAATAAGAAATACTCTAGAACAAATATCTTTTACAAAATCAGCAAAACGAATAATAGCACCAATTTCTCTAGTAACTCCTGGTTTATCAAAACGTATACTCCAATTCCTATAATCGGCTCTAAATAGTCCTTCTCGTATAATATATGCAATCATACCAGCAACAGTATCTTTACCAGACTTAGCTTTACCTGCTATACCAATAATAGGTTTAATATCTTTAATCATATCTAATAGCTTTAATTGCATTCGCAAATGTAACAATAATAACAATATACCAAATTATATAATAATATATTTTTTGACTCATTTTAAGGCTCACCATTGAACGCAAATTAGAATCTTAACAAGACATTGGCTGATAGGATTGAATGCCATGACGGGCAAAAGAATGCTATCTACGGGCACATCGTAGTACATTTTGCCAGCATAAAACAAGAAAGCGGAAGCAGCCATAGACATCAAAATCTACAACTACTTCCGCAACTCAATCACTAACCAGTATCTATATATTAAATTCTATAAGCAACAAATTCATCATTCATACTATCTAACACAAATTGAATATTAGAATCTCTACTATAAACTGTTTGCAAATATTCTCTATGAGCAACAGGTCTTATTTTAAGTCTACCATAATTATCAACTTTACATTGACGACAATTATTATCAATCTTTTCTTTACTAAGTATAATAATTAATTTACGACCTTCAGTAGGACTATAATAATCAGCTTCAAGATAATATTTACTATCAAATAGAGATTTATCTCTAATATAAATAACATTATCTTTAACAACATAATACGGTTTATCTTTATCAACCGTAGTATCAATAATATTATATATTAATCTAACATTATTCATCAAGTATTATTTTGGTTTTCTTTATATGAAAAGGTACTTTTTCAACACCACTACGTTCTCCAAATTCAACGAATAGATATTTTCCAATATAAAGATGTTTATCTCTTAATATCGTTTGTTGATATTCATGAGTAGCACTAAGTCTTGTTTCAAATTTAGCAGTATTTACATCATTCTGACAAAGAATAATAGGTAAGTCTCTCTTAGGTTCTTTATAAATATCTAATATAACAAACTTACCATCAGTAGCAGATTTAAACTTCTCCATATAACCAACACGACGACGACCATATTGATAGTCAGCATCAGGATTACGAAGAATAAGCCCTTCAAATCCAAGTCCAATATATAAATCTCTAGCTTTTCTAGCTGCACAATCATTAGAAATACTATGAATAGGAAGAACTATAAGACGTTCTTTATTATTAAGATGAGATTCAAGAGTAGAAAATTTTGTTATCTTATTAGGTAAAAGATTTTCAAGAAGATTATATCTAAGTTCTTGTCTCATATCTTGAATTGCGACATCATAACACCAAAACTGAAGAGCTTTATTTTCAACACAATTAGCGTCTTTAACAAAATGATTAATCTGATTTACAGTATAACCTGGAAGATAAACCTCACCATCTAATACCCAATCCTCATCAAGCATATATTTAATAAGTTTTTTATCAAGATAAGTAAGAAGATATTCTTCAAGATTATTAAGAGTATTCCAATAAATACCTTCACGAGATTGGAATTTAAGTCTTACAGGCTTAAACATATCCACAGTATTATATTCAGCACTAATAAAACATCTAAGACCGTTTATCTTATATTGTCCAAGCATAACAGAAACTTTATCCCATACTTTACCTGTATAAGATTTAGCAAGCATAGGTAATAGTCCACCATTATTTTCATTTGTGCGATAATCTGGAAGATAAGTATTAAGATAATCTATAAGGTATCTAGATTCAGCTCCCTCCACATCCTCTTCGGGGGGCAGAATAATACTCCCATCATCCTTAATATCTTCCATAGTTACATAACCAGTCTTACGTTTATCATTATATCTACTTTTAAGCTCAGCAGCAGGGTCTTTTTGTGTAACTCTATAAATATCTGTTCTTATAGTTTTACCAACAATACCATAACTAACTTTAATCTTAGAAGTATTTTCAACTAATTCAGCACGCCAACAAGTAGGTACTTCATTATTATTCTTTCTATATAACCATTGTTCCATTTAGTTTTTAGCTTTAAAACCTCCAAATGCAAATGTAACAGCTTTATTACTAAGTATTCTAGCTTTACGTTCCGCGACAGTTTCTTTTTTAGGTTTAGCTTTAACAGCTTTTTCCCCTACTTTAAGAATATCACCATCAAACATAGATTGAACTTTATCAACTCGTACTTTACGAGTACTACTACAAACCTTCTTACTATAAACAACAGGAGGATTTTCAAGTTCATATAATTCATTTTTCTTTAAAACCTCTCCATATTGTTCCATAACTTTAATATATTCTTCATTAGTCATTCCATTATCCATAGCTTTGTTTAGAAGATAAGCAAATTCTGCATCACTTCTTTGCCAAACATAGCTATTAGTTTGACGAGGTCGACTACCATCAGGAAGAACTAAAGTAGCATCAAGTTCTTTTAGCACAACTTGTATAGCTTTGTCTATTCCACCATATTGTTTAATATGTGCTTCAACAAATCGTATATCTTGCGCGTCAAGTGTTACCATTATAATGACGATTTACTACATTGAAATATTACAATACGTTCAGGTTTACCAATCAAACAATGATTGTATTTAAACCATTCAACAACGTCCCAAGTAGGTTTATATTTAATAACACCGTCATGATGTGCAACACCTTCTAAATAATCAAATCCAGACGGGACTATATTTCCTTTATCAGAATCATCTAATAAGTTAAACTTCTTAATAATTCCTATATCATCAGGATTTGTAACATCAACAACTCCATAAATATAAATAGATTTTCTACTTATAAAAGCTCCGTTAGGCAAAACAGTCTTTTCGTCTGTATCAAGTTCATGCTCTACTTCTTTAGTAATAGGACGCATAACTACATACTCATAGCCTGTAATACCTTTAGAACGGGACAGAATAGCTTTCTCCCGTATCCCAAGAAAATTCGTTTTCTGCATAATTATCTGCTATATAGTTATATGATAGATTAATAAGTTCTTTTATAGTTTCGATTGAGTATTTACTACGTAATTCAGCAAAGTCTTTAACTTCATATTCTCTAGGAATACATAATGGTATTATATTATAATTATTTCTTAACCAAATAGCTTCACGATAACCAGTATTATCATTATCCATTAAAGACAATATAAATCCATTAGGACATTTTGCTCGTAGCCAATCGTATTCGTTCTGTTTAAGTTTATATGATTCATGAGGTATATTAACAAGACCTATGGTTCGCAGGGCTGTTCCCCCGTAGGGGATGGATAAGTCTATTGCATCTAAATACGCTCTAAGACTTATTCTATCTTTAGTACTTTTAGTTATAATAATAGAATCATATTCATTAAGTTCAAGATTGAGTAATCCTTCTAAACAATTACTATTAGTAATAAATCTAATAGTTCCATGTTTTCTATTAGGAAAATACAGTTTAATATTATATATACCTCGTTTATCTTGTCCTAACATATAAGCATAACATACATCCTTTCTATCGTTCTCATAATAATATTTAGGTTCAGGATTAACTTTTCTATTAATATAAAAGTAATCGACAGGATAAACAAAGTTAGTATTAAGATAACTAATAGGGACATGAAATTTCCCCCAATAATTCTTATCATAATTATTCCATTGTCTAGGAACAAATTCTATAATAGGTTTTCTATTTCTAGCAGCATTAACTCCTTCGGCTATTATTTCTTCAATATTTTCGTCTTTATCCTTACCATATATTATATTTCTAAAAGTATATGCAATATGTTTAAGAATAAATATAAACCAACCTTTATTAGATATATCAATATTCTTATGAATAATCTCACTGATAACTAATGCGGCAGCATCAAAACAATCTCCATGAAAATAACCAGCAAAATCTTTAGCTTTTAATTTACCACGATTGTCATATTTAAAACCGAAACTAGGATGTTCATCAACACGAAAAGGACTTGATATAAATTCTCCGGTATTAATACAGTGTTCTATTATTTCTGTATCTACACCTATATAAGCACTAAAAATGCTTACTTGACTTATTTTAGAAAGTATAAATTCTTTAGTAAGATTACCGTTAGTTATAGTTCTTCTCATATTGGTTTTAACATCTTTAGCGTGGATAATAAAAAAAGGAGTAAGACACCAAATATAGTATCTTACCCCTTTATATCCAACTATTTAACTAACTTTTCTTAGAACGGTAGATCATCAGCAGGATTTCCACCAGCAGCGAAAGGAGAAGCAGCAAAGTCAGTAGGTGCAGTTACAGGCATTGCTCCACCCATTTGAACTCCTGGCATAGCTCCACCCATCATAGGTGCAGCAGCAGGCATAGCAGGAGCAGCAGCTTTTGTTTCGCGATATACAATAGATTCCTTAGCAGGGTCTACTTTCAACATTGGAGCAACATTCTGCTTATAAAGCTCAATACAACCTTCTCCAACAAAGTTAGTAAATCCTAAATCACCCATTGTAGATTTACCACGAACAACAGGTTGCCAAGCATTCTTAACTTTAGTGAAGCGAAGAAGTTTAATCCAAATCGGAAGAATACCTCCTGTTGCACTCTTATAAACAGGTTTACCGTCATTGTTCATCATCTTAATGAAGTTCTCGAACATAGACTTCCAACCATCTACAACAACTTGCGGTTCAACAGGAATATAGTTTCCTTCATCGTCACTGTCCTCAAAAGGTAAACACAAAGCGTCTTCTTCTTCTTCAGTCATAGGACGACCTTTAAGAATATATACATCCATAAGATGTTTCATCCAACCAAGAACAGAATCAACTTTCCAAGCTTCTGCACCACCAACAATAGTAAGAGCATTACTTTCAGCCGGCATCATACGGTGAGTAACATAACGACGAACAGATTCATTTTCATCATTACTTGCAAATGTTACAGTAAGGATAGGAATAGCCAAACCGGCAAATGATTGCAAACCTTGAACTTCTTCTCCAAGAGTTACCCATTTGATTTCTACATTATCAAGATGTCCAATAAACAAACCATTAGGTTTAGCATCTCTACGTTCATCAAACTTTAGACGAGAAGCAGCACGAGTATCATTACTAATACCTCTACGCTTTCTTTTAGGTTGAGCTTCTTCTTGTTTGACACTTACAGGTTTTTCTGCATTAACTTCTTCTTGTTCTTTTTTAGTTTGAGTACTCATTTCAACTAAATTTAAAAGATTAATAAAATATATAGATAAAAAGAGAGCCGCACTTAGATTAACTCCATGTACGGCTCTACTTTATTAAATGAAAAAAGGATGTCTAATAACGGACGAGTTATTCAGCAGCTTGTTCAGCTTTCTTTTCACCAATACGAGCAGGTTTCTCTTCACGAGATTCGCCAAGTACAGCAACTTTAACAGCTACATTTTCATAACCATTGAAGATTTCTGCATCAGCAAGTTCTTCCGGATTTACAGAGAATACTAAGTTCATAGTCTTAGCACGGTCTCCCATGTGAGCCTTCAACTGCATCCAAACGTTAGAGTCAGTAAATGTCAATGAAACTCCTGTACCAGTAGTTCCGGCAGGATTTGCAGATTTGCTTCCTTTACGTTTCGGAATTTCGTCACCTTGGATAGCTTCCATAAGAACAGCTTTCAGTTCCTCTTCTGTAGCTCCTTCACGGTTCAAAGCGGCAACCAATTCTTCATTCTGTGAGTTACGGGCAGATTCCAAGCAATCCTCGAAGTGTGCTTCTACATATTTCATCTTGTCATCTTTCGTCATACGTTCACGAGTAGTTTTCGGATTACCTTTTGCATCAAATTCCTGGATACCTTTGGCAATACCCCACATATCAAATTCTCTGTGGATAGCGATAGCAGCTTCCGGAGATTCAATATCAAGACCGTTTTCGGTACAGAACTCAACAAGTTCGGGAACTTTGTTACGAATAGCTTCTGCTACATTATCAGCAGTAGTTACAAACATAATGTTGTCGCCGGCTTGCAAACCAAGTGCTTTAGAAACAGGAGGTGTAATACGGAAACCGCCCAATGCGGCATTTGCTACAAGTTCTGGTTCATAACTTACATTTCTCTGACCTGCATTAACTGCACTAAAACCGAATGACATTTTTCCAAAAGTTTTCATAAGACTTTTATGTATTAAATTGTTTATAAATATGAGCTTTAACAGCTCGTTAATTTCACTTTACTTCTTGAACTTCAATATCAATAATATCTGCATCGTTAAGCTCTGCACCAGCAACTATTTTAAGTTCGGTAGTTTCATACACACCAAACAGAATATCGCTAGCTATATCACGAGCAGCATAAGTAAATGCTCTGTGACTGATAAGTATTCGAGGATACTTTTTATATGTATCTTTCTCAAACATTTCAGCAGCTTGGGCTTCACTAAAACTAAATCTACCAATAGAATGAACTTCCTTACCACGAACTACACGACAAATATCGTATTCAGTTACATAATCAACTGGTTGATTAGGTATTCGATAAACAGGAACAAGACCTTGTTTAGCAAGTTCCTGCGCATGAGCAGGATTCATAGCAATAGACAATTTGTTATTCCATTGATAACTCTTATATATATTGCCATTAAAATCTTTAAAATAAAGAGTAGGATATACATAAACTACATCATCATCTTTATTCTCTGCTTGTTTCTTTTCTGCTTCTTTACGATTATTGCATTTAATACAATAGTCAGGAAGTTTATCTTCAACATAAACGTTAAAACCATCTGTATATTCATACAGAGGACTATAATCTTTTTTACATTCCCATGTTAGTCCTGCCTTTGATAATAACGATTTAATAACATGAATATCAATTCCTGTTTTACCGTTTATAACGTGGATATGTTCAAGGCAAGTACTAAATGGAAGATTAAGGTCTTGCGCTCTCATCAGAACAGCCAAACCATCTTCTACACTAGCAATACCACCTTTCTTACTACGCATTATCTGTAACATAAACACTTTAGCATTCTCTAATTGAGCTGGGTCTAAAAGGTTTATACTATTCAATGCATGAACTACATTTCCAACAGGTTGAGTATTCACATCTTTACTTGTTGCTACAACGGAATGTTCTTTTGTAGCAACTTTTTTCTTTTGTTCTTCTACTTTCTCGTCCATTAATTCAAAGACCGTTTGTTTTTACACCACAAATATAAATCTCTTTTCGTTATCCACAAACAATTCCACAATTATTTTCATCAAAATTTGTATCTTGACTTAGTGTGGTTGTCACATCTGTATAGTGATTCGGCTTAAGCTGCGTCAACTTCGTTTCCTCGACAGTTCCCTGCATGAATACCTTATATATAATATGTGGTGTGGAGTTAAACATAACCTTATTAAAACGGTATTTAAGAGCTGCAACTTCATCGCATAGAGGACTAGTAATTATCCATATATCAACATTGATTCTAAGCTCGTCTGACGAATTATTTTTGACGGATAATACTTTTAATCGTCCTTCTTGAAATAATCGCTCGTTGAGACTAGAAATAGCCTTAGATTTGATATATCTAGGCTGCCCACATTTTTGGCTTTTCTTGCTATAAGTCACCGGAATACCGTTTTCATCTAATAGAAGTTTTGGTTCAATACAATCATGATAATCTCCAACAGCAACTCCATATTCTTCTAAATATTTAGTTACTTTAGCAGCATAGTCTCCTCTTTTAGATATAATCATTATTTGTTTATCAGGATTTCCAAGAACAAGACTTAATATCATAGGCAGTTTTGCATCACTATCAGTAAGGAGATTACTCCTATTACGCATAATCTCATAACAAGTAGTAGCTTTATCTAATAGAATATTAGGATTATAACATTCATCAACTTGCCTATTAAATCCTACGGTCATGTCCAATTCAGGAGACCAACCATTATTCAAAGCTAATTGATTACGAAATTCTGCGCCACTAATACCAGCTTTGGTATCTCCAATTCTAGCTTTAGTAATATTATCAAAATCTCCAAATATATTCATACACTGAGTTATAAAATCAGTATATTTATCATACAGTTCTTTATCAGCAATAGGTAGTATACAACCTACTCTTCTCTCCTCTACGGGGGAACTTAAATTAACAGCATTTAAATCATTAGCACTAAGTTCTGTATTTACAGCAGGATAATGTTTATATATTTCTGCTAAATCATCAGTCTTAATAACATCTTTAGTTATAATAAACAGATGAAAATCAGAAGTAGTTCCTACACAATTAACATACAAACTATAACGTTCAAGACCAACAAAAATAGCAAGATTATATGTATATCTATACTTAGCATTAATATAAGTTTCACTTAATATAGTAATATGGTCTTGATTTATATTATTTTCTTTAAGAGCATCAACAATATTCTTTCTAGTATAATAACTATCTACAGCTATAAATACTTTTAGGTCAGGATTCTTAGCTTGCATCCGTTTAAGAATAACCATAATAAGTTTGGTATATTCCATAGGTTTAATACAGTGCACAGTTCCATGTCCTTTATTATTAATACCCCATTTATCAGCTAATTTATCATACATCAAATCCAGTGTCTTCATAATCATCTAATTCAATATTATCTTCTTCGACATCTTCAAATGCGGAATCATCAAAAAGACTATTAAATTGTCCATAGGCTTTCTTAATACGAGTACGTCCTTTACCTTTAGGACTAATTCCTAGTTTAATAGGATTAATAATCTTCATCGCTTCTTCGTAATAATATTTATAATTTATATTCCGCAATGAAATATCCATATCATCAAGAGTATTAATAACAGTAACAACCGAACCAGCAGCCATACGAGAACGAGATGCAGTATCATTATGAACTTTCTCAACTATACAACCTGTATTAGATACATAAAACCTAACATATCTTTGACATACAACTCTTTGAAGTTGCTGATTATTAACAAATGTTTGTTCTACATGAAATTGTCGTCCAACGTTTTGAGTTTTACAAAAGTCAAGAATATTAGTAGCATCACGTAATGTTTCCATTACAGGTTTATGTTCAAGAAAATAATTACTAACAGCTTGTGCAACAATAGGCATATCATAACCTTTTTGTAAATCAACAGCATACATAAGAGGATTTAACGCTCCTTTATATTCAAGTTTCAATCCTTTTTTGGTACGAAATTGAGCAATATAATTATTTACATCTCTCGCTATAAGACAATGAACAATATCTGCATCAGCTTTTAACTTAGACCTTTGTTCCCATCTATTAGCAATTTCGTTAAATGTATCCCATTGACTATCTTTAATTTTAACCATAAGACCGTCGGTATTAGCACTAATAACTTTAATATGATTCTGTACTAATTCCTCTATCAACATTAAGATTAATAATTGTCCATTTATTGTTACTTTTAATACAGCTAATCTGTCATACAAATCTCCTTTCTCGAATCCAAGCTTACCATATATAGAATTTATCACAATCTTTAGCACTAATGCTAGAACTTCTCTAGGAACTCCATCTATAATTTCTTCTAAACTATGTTTAACAGTAACCCGTGTATCTTTCATCCAAGTTATCAATCCAACAAATACTGATTTAATCATGTGCTCTGGATATATCCAATAAGAACTCATGATTGACGGATACATCGAATTGATATCCCAGTGTACTAAAGTAAACGGTTCTGCTTTTTGAAGTTCCCCCGTAGGGGATGGACAAGGTATAACACCATTACATCCATAATCGCTAGTACTCCATATTTCCATAGGAATATCTTGACTATGAAGTCCGCCAGTTCCCATACTATAAGTAGTATCTCCAATAGTTAGAATTTCATTAAATTCTTCTTTATTAACTCTATAAAGAACCTTCTTTTTAATTCTATCAAGAAAACTTTTAAGTTGAGGCGTTTTAAATTCGATATTATCAAATATAACACGACTAAGTTTCATAGCAGTTCTTTCAGTCTTTTTACCTTTCCATTTTTCAGGTGGTAAACCACTTCGTTCTGAATAGAATTTCTCAAATAGTTTATCAGCCATATTACTACGGCTACTATTAAGAAGGTCAACTTTATATACGCTACTAACAGAATATCTAGACCTAATTTCTTCCGGATTAAGACGAACAATTTCGCACACAATAAATACATCATTTTTATTATAATGCATCATAGGTGGAATATATTCATCTAATATATATCTATCCCATTTATCAACAAGTTTATTAACTTTATCAGCAGGTAATCCTTTATATAATAGATTATCATAATAAAGTTTTACATCTTTGTCACAAATAGGAGGAAGTTCATATTCTAGTAATTCAAACCATTGAAGATTTATAGAAGTTTGTTTAAGACCTTTAGGAGTAGCTTTTCGTTCTCCTGTATCTTTATCAATTCTAACACCAGCTTTATTAAGAGCGAATATTCGCATAATATCAATATCAACATAAGGAAGCTTAAAACGTTTAACAGTATTAATCTGAAAATCATTATATAGTTGTTCCTTATCTTCTTGTAGAGAAATAATCTTTTTACTAAGATTATATAGATACTTTATTAAGTCCTTAGTATTATCATAGTAATTAACATTCATAAGAAACCCAGCTATCATAAGATTATCATAGCTAAGTCCATTATAAGTATAAACATTAATTCCTTTATTACGCATCGCATTAAGATAACCGACCAAACTTAATAACTGATTATCATCTTTATCTGTAATATAAAAACAATCACATTTAACAGTATCAAGTCTACGTTTAATTTCAGCAACAGTCAGTTTTTGAACTAATGGTATAGGTTTACCTTTATCATTAACACAATCTGCAAATACTTTCAGATAATCATTAAGACTAATAAAAGTAATAGAATAAAAATTTGGAAGTACTTCTACGTCCGCAGCTCTACAATCAATCACTTCTTATATATTTCATATATTATAAGCACTAAGTTCTTTGACAAGTAAGTCTTTTAATACTTTATATCTATCAGCATTATAATGCTTTATTCCAAGAGAGCCATATAAATGTATAAAACGATTGATACCACAGATATTAATTCTATGATGAGTAAAATCAGGTTTATCTCTAAAGAAAAGTTTATAAGCATCTCCAAAAACTATTGTATGTTTATAAGATGTTTTAATCCAATCTTTAAAGAATAAATGACTACATTTTACAACAGCATCGTCCCAACAATTATATTTAGAACTAGTATTACATCTAACAGCATAGGTAAGATAACATTCTTCTTCAAAGTTTTTTCCAGTAGCAAGACTATATATTTCTTTTAAGTCTTTTATTGCTTCTTCATCATAACGTGGAAACATGTATAAAACTTTAGAACAAATATTACCTATATTATCAGATATAACGCCATCTTCATTTAGAAGTCTTGCTGGACAGTTTTCGCACGTTTTATTCATTTATAATAAGCTTTTTAGGATGTACATAATAAAACGAATATCTATCTATTCTAAATTTTGTATAAACAAGAATATCTTCCGATTCGTTTATTGTATGCCATCCAAAATCCTTACGAACTCTAACAATAACAAGAACATTTCTCGTATTATATCCTACAACACGTCCTTGTTCTTTACCGTTAGTTGCTTTGTTAAATTCGCAAAGTTTGCCTTTATGTTTAATAGCAAAATTACGAGCTATACTACAAACTGTGCTACGACTTATATTAACATCATTTTCCATAACATAAGAATAATTCTGTTGATGGTCTACTACAAGCAACATACAATCTACGTAGAAGTTCATCTTGATTAGTATAAGGATGTCCATACTTATCATATACCATATCGTTAACATCTACAAAAACTGTATTATAAGTCGAACCTTGGGCTCTATGAGAAGTTATAGCAAATCCGTAATCAATATCTCTACTAAAAAGTACTTTACCATAAGGATTAACTATATTATTAGCTAATAGATATTTCCGTTTAAATTTGAAATACTCTTTCCATTTACCAGCTCTAGTAACACTTGTAGCAGATTTAGCATCATTAATTAGATTATTAAGTTTATTAAAATAAGATTGAATAGTGAATTTATCATTATGGTCAATAATACATAGAGGTTGTGTAATCTTACCTCCATTAATAGCTTGAAATTTAACCATGAAACATTTGAAATCATGAATAGGGTCTTGAAAATCAGCTATATCATATATAATATATTCATCACTATTCTGTATAATAGTATCATTAAAATCATCAACAATAGTAGAATATGACATTATTAAGTCGTTTCTAGTAATAATACTTTTCTCAGCTCCTTTAACAATAGCTTTACGAATATAATTATTCCAAGTTGTAACTTTAGCATTAGTATATGCAATAACTTTATACTTATTTACATTCCTAGAATATTCTTCATCAGTAAATGCTTGTTCTATATGATAATCAAATTCAGAAGAACCACAAACAGTATATCCACATCCAAATTCATTATAAGCACTTTTATGTTTAGGATTACTTATATAAGAAAGCATATCATAACGTTTATTAGCAATATCAGACCGAAGCAATTCAAGAAGATATGTGATAGGATTATTATCTCCTTGTCTCACAACTTCTTTTAATACATTAGTCTTAGTAGCAATAGTAAATGCTCTACTAGTTTTCTCATTAACAGGCGGTAATTGTGCTCCATCACCAACGTAGATAACTTTTATTTGTCGTTTGCGACAGAAATTGTTAATGTAATTCACTAGTTTAGAATTAAGCATAGAAGCTTCATCTATAATAAGAAGTCTAACTTCTTTCTCTAATAGTTTTACTTTACCAATAGGATTAAAAGCTGGATTCTCAGGGTCAAAGTTTTCAATATCTACATCAAGTCTAAAACCAAAAGTAGATTGAATAGTTTCAACTGCTTTTCCATTAATAGCTTTACTAAGAACTCTACAAGCTTTATGTGTTGGAGCAGCACAGACAATTACACTAGAACTGAATTTACAATTCTGTATAACATACTTAATAACAAAAGTCTTTCCAACTCCGCCAGCTCCGACAAGAGCATGAATATAATTCTTATCATCCCATTTAGCAGCTATAAATCCAATTAAATCATCAACTGCATTTGCTTGGTCTTTGGTAAACGTAACATTATCTTGTTTAGGTTCACCATATACATTCATAGTTCGTTTTCAATATCAAGTTCTCCATTCTTAACTTTTTCTTCATATTCTCTCCAATCACGAAGAGATAAAGCCATACCTTCAACGTCTGCTATGTTATAACACATAACTACGTGGAACATAATAGGACTAAAAGCTGTTTTAACAATCTTACCACGAACTAATAAACCAGGAGCAATAGCACAATAGAATTTAATATTAGTAGCTTTACGACTATCTTTATCACGAATTATTTTAATTCTATGACCATATTTATCAAGCCATCTAGCATATATAACTCTTTTATGTTTAGTTTCATAAGATTCAGTAGTAATAGGATATATTTCTCCTTTATACTTTACTCTATATACTCCTTGTTTATCAATTATAATCTCACCGTCACATTTAGTCTCTATAACAACATATTTGCTACTTACTCTTTGTCTTTTAGATTTAGCACTTGAACCAAAAGACACTTTAAACGTAGGCATAACATATTATTTTCTATTAAATTTATTCTTAGAAAGACTAGATTTAACAGAGCCAATAATATCTATCTTGCTCTTATGTTTTTCAGCTTTAGCAGCAGCTTTAGCAGCTCTTCTCGCTTCTTGTTCAGCAATCTTAGCAGCTTGTTTTTCGTTCAAATCCACTCGTATAAGTGTATAACCACAGTATTTAGTAAGAAAATCAATTCTTCCCCAAAAACTATTACCAATAAGATTAGTATCTTTAATAACACTAATCACTTTGTCATTAATAGTTATAGCCGGATTTTTACACAATTCTCTAACTACTGTTACTTCATCATATTTTCTCATATTTTACATAACATTTAAAAAGTTAATAAATTCACATCATAAAAGTAAATATCAGTAAATATATAATAACTATAACACAATCAGCAATAATGGCTCTATTAAGAGTTATAAATTTAACAAGATGTAGTTCTTCTATAATATGAATAGCTACAATTAATAATAGACATATAGTGAAAAATATAATATCTGTCATAACAATATCTATTTAAACTATTAAACCAAAGGTCGGGACTTCGTCCCTCCCGCCCCCCGTAGGGGATGAGAACATCATAGTCCCAACCATATCTATATCACATCAATTATGTTTACTACTATCAGTAATATGACTAGTTAATACATCAACAATTCGTTTAATATCATTAATACTTACTTTAAGAATTTCTGATAATTTTTCGATAAGTATACTATTATTCTAATAACTTTACGATTATCTATAATAGTATCATTATAATCTTTAATCTTTCTTTTAAGAACAACTACTTTAATTACTAAAGCAATAATACAGATAGTATTTACAACTATCCATATAATAAGAATATTAATCATTAGTTCCATACGGCATTATGTATTTTTCTAACAATATCATCTCTAAATTCTTTACATTCATGTCTTGCCAAATCTTTAATAAGAATATCACAAAACTCAATATCAGGATAACCAAATATAATATCAAGGCATCTACAGTAGTATTCAAGCCATTCTAAATAAGCATCATCATCTCTTCTATGAACTTCAGCAATTTTAGCAATAGCTCTAGCAGTATAACTATTCTTAGCTAGTAAATCATTCCAATGTTCTTTGATATATTTAATATCTGACCAATTCTTTGCATTCTTGGCACAGTTATGTTCTATAACTCCAAACCATTGTTTAGCGGCAGTTTTAGTATTATGATAACAGAAATCAACACTATTCTTATGAAGAGTAATATCAATACCATTATCAATTATTTTAAGTTTTAGTTCTCGTTTAGCAAAATCTACCAAAACACAAATAGCGAGTTTATCTTTAAAATAACCTCGCTTAATTCTAATAACATCATATACATGAACACTATTGACATTATCAGAATATCTCATTATAGGTCTTTTCCCAGCCATGTTCTTTGATATGATTGGTTAAACAATATAAAATACTACCAGTAATATAATCTTTATTGATTTCGTCAAAAACTCTATCATATAAACCTTTATATATATCATAATTATCAACTTTATCCAATAAACCTATTATATCTTCATAAACAGAATTAGATTTAATAAGACTAAGTATATATGAATCATTCCAATAGATAAACCTTTTTACTACATATAATTCAGCGATATTTAAAGCTACTTGTAAAGCATCGCTAAAATATTCTGTAAAATAAGATTTATATAAAACACCCAATAGCTCTAATATTCTTTACAAGTTTTTTATTTCCAACTTCTTTAGGAGTATAAGCTATGGGTTCTAACATTAGGCAACCATTTCTTTAAGTTAGGATACCAAACAACTTCTATTATAATTCCATAACGAAGATAATACATATTAACCAATTCAGTTAATCCAGAACTATCGTATAACATTCCTTTACCAAGAATCATTTCAACTTCTGTAAGTTCACGTTTAGCAACTCCATCCATAATTATTTAATATTATATAATTCGACTTATTTTAAGGCTCACAGTTGAACGATTATCAAAAATGATACAGTTTATCATATTGAATATTAAAATTCAATAGAGGACAAATAATGCACATTCTCGCTCATATTGTATGCCGGAGCGAGTAGCATTTCATCAATCAGAATCTTACCACCGAATCCATCATCTATACGATAAAGTATCTTATCTTCTTCTTGACTACAATGTCCAACAACTATATCTTCAACTCTACCAACAATAACTTTATCTCCTATAAAAGAATGAACATAATCACCTATTTTATATTTAGCATTATCAGCGATAAATTGTTCTTCAATAGAAGACATCATTACTTCTTCAATATTATCCATAATAAATTTATATATTAAGTTTAACAATAAGTTCTAAACAACAAAGCCCAATAATACTTTCACAAGCACTATTGGGCACATTAAAACCAAAATCGAGTTTAAAAATTGTTTCACACATAGACTATAATATATTATAGTTTCGGACTTCATTTCGTCCATCATCAGTATGTGAATTTAAAGCAATAGTCCTATCTTCACAGACAAGACTATCAATATCAGAAATCTATAACACAAAATGGTAATATCTTCACAGACAATACCATGTAACAACAGACAAATAAAATAAACACAATACTACAACTTAACTTCGCTAAGTTAATGTCAAAACAAAACTATATTATTATGAATAAGAAAAATCATTTCTGTTTCTTTAGCTCGGCGATAAGTTCTTCTTTGGTCATATCTTCATAAGATTTAGAACCATGATTGTCTTCTGCAATCCAACGAAGTTTATCATTTATTTTTTGTCTAACAGAATCCATCTGTTCTTTTACTATATCTGCAAATCCATTACAAATAAGTTCTACATTTGCTTTACCATATTTAGCAATATCTTCTTCTGTAACAGATTCGAAAGTTTTCATTATACAGAATGGACAGAAACAATCAATTTCTTCTTTAAGAATTTCTTCTCTTTGTTCTTCAACAAATTCAGCAACACTTTGATTAGCTTCTTTAGCTCCTTTAATACCGCCTTCGATAAGCTTAATTATACGGTCATGATATTCCTTATCTTTAGATTCATTAGCCGCTTCGGCAATATCCTCTTTAATACTATTAAGTATTTTTTCGATAGATGCACCATCAGCTTTACCAAATATTGCTTTACCAACTCCTTCAATATCTATAACTTTAGCTTTCATTTTATTATCCTATTAGCTTAATTATTATTTTTGATTATAAAAGCCGAATTTATCTTCATCATCATTATCATTATCATTATCATCAAAAACTTCATTATCAGCTAGAATATCAATATCACTACCCAATAACTCACCATGAACTTCTGTTGTATTATGTTTATCTACATCAGATTCTCCATGTTTATCAATAGTTCTAATATATGTAATTTTTGACATATAAGCTCTATTATGATTAGGCTGTTCCCCCGTAGGGGATATGGATAAGATATAAGTCATGCTATCTCTCCATCTCCTACGGGGGAACTCCACTGCTTAATCTATGGTATCAACTCCTTCTTTGTCCATAAAATCACTAATAGTCTGTTGAGCAGCATTAGCAAATTGATTAAATGAACTTATAAGTGCAACAAGAAAGAACTTCTCTTTATAAGAATACTCCTTAATAATACCATCAGAACTTACACGGAACTTATTCCACAAGAACTTCACGTAATTACCTTTACCATCTTTACGAATAACTCCTATTTGAGATAGATGGTTAAGAATATTCAATGAACAGTATCGACGAATAGCAGCATTATCTTTAGGGATATATGCAATTTCTAATACATGGTCAGGTACATCAACATTGATTTCACGTTTCTCTTTACCTACAACGGTTCTAGTTTTGCCGAAAACTGCTTTATTAGCAGGTTTATTAACCGTTGTTTGTTCTTGTGGAGCAGGAGCTTCAGCAGCAGGTTGTTCTATAACAGTTTCAGCCTTATCAGCTTCAACTTTAATATCTTCTTTCTCCTCGATTTTAGTTTCTTCTGTAACAACAGCTTCAACTTCTTTCTTAGCTCTAGCAGCTTTCTTTGCAGCATATTTACTTACAGGAGCGCTGCCTTCCTTCTTAATCTGTGCCATAGTTATAACTATATTAAATATTAACAATAATAGTTGGATTAGCAGTAGCATTACCAACCTTTCAATAGACAAACATATCAATACTTATCTTAACTACCAAATAATATAGCAATTTTATTTTATAGAACTGTGTTAAATACGAATATTAGTACAACTTGAACTACTCATTCTTCGATAGCAGCAATTATATTGATTTTATGTCTTAGAAGTCTTATCAGAAACACTATGTGTATTCCAATATAACGTTCATATTACGATAGTCAACAGTATCTCTACCATTGACTATCATAACATATACATCTTAGAATCCACCGATTCCCATCATATTCATTGCCAGCATATTCAGCATTTGCTTAGCCTTTGGACATATCTCAATCTTTACAATATGATTGATAATAGTATCATGACCAAGAGCTGCACCTTCACTGTCAGAACTAGCAAACGGATTCTTATAGATTTCATCCGCAGCAACTTCTTCTTGAACAATGTCAATCTTAGAACCGGCAAGTATTACTTCAAGACCTTTAGGATTCTGGATAAGCTGATTAGCAGCCCAAGCTGTTTCATCACTATCTTTAAGTACTGATGCAATACTATAAGATGAAGCAAATACAGTAGCAGTTTCGCCTTTAGCAAATACTCCATCAGTATCAGATATATATCCAGGAATACCACGTTCAAGACTCAGACTAACCATAACATAGTTGTCTTTAGGTGTAACAATACTACTACGAACACGTAGATTAGTAATCTTAGCACAACCTTTAGCAAGAAGTTCTGCAACTACCTGCTTATTAGTCTTAATTTTAGACACGTTAACACCGTTGTTGTCATTAGCTGTATTCTCAGCATTATTATTACCTTCAACGACAACATTTTCCTTAGCAATTTCGGCTGCTTTACCATCTTTCAATTCTGCCATAGCAATATAATTTATTTAGTTAGTAATAGATTTGGATTATCAATAACAATAACTCTTATACAGTTATCATCATTAACTCTCCGAGATTTATTTTGTTAGTGAATGAGTTAAAGATATTATTATATATCTAGATAGATTTACCATCTATCATTCAATATAAAACAATATCAAACCATATAATAATCTATAATATGTAACCATTATCTATCAGATATTGATAGAGATTGTCATTATGGAAACAATGTAGAACATTATATAGACGATTATATAAGAGATAATATAGATAATAATAAAGCTAGTCTTAAAGTAATACTTTAAGTCACTTAAAGTAATGGTTGAAGTGTAGCTCTATCAAGAACTATTATAAGAATTAAAGCAGAATCTTTATCAGGAGCTATTATAAGTTATTTATCAAGAACTAATACAGAATTTGGAGGAATAGATTTATCAAGAGCTATTATAGTATTTGGAGAAATAATAAATATAAGATTAGGATTAATAGAAGATATAATATTAGGATCAATAGAAGATATAATATTGGGTTAAACAGTAAATCTAAGAACTAATAGAAGATTTGGAGGAAGAAGTGGTGGGAAGAGGAAGGTTATATGCCGCATGGTCTTTTCATACAACTTTTCCACGTTCTCCCACATTATCTTCTATTCTATCTCTCTCTCCCACATTCTCCAACTTCTCCTTAATCCTCACTATCTCCTCAAACTACATTATCTTCACCATTATCTCCAACTCTAATTCCCACTCTTATCATACTCAAACTGCTCCTCAATCCTCATCATCTATTCAAAGAACAGGAACTACTACCTTATCTTCAGTAGTAATTCCCATTCATATTATCTTTAATCTGCACTTCCAACAGGAACATTATCTCAATTAAAGTCATCATTAGTCACTTTATTAGCAGCTACTTTCTTCTTTCCATCTTCACTACTGAACACCATCATGACCATATCGAGGTTTATCTTGCCTTCTTTTAACAGTTTCTGAGCTCTAGCAGCTATTGAATTTGTGCCACAATCTACAAGAAAATTTCCATTAATGTCATAAAGACGATAAGCTTTAGCTTCAACAATACATCCTTTAATCATAGATTGTGCTCCATTAGTCGCATCATCAAGCTTTTGTTGCAGACTATCTTTAGCAGCTTTAGTATGTTCAAGCTCTTCTCTAAGACCTACAATAGTATTCTGAAGTTCAGCATTATCACGTTCAAGACCAGCAACAACATCATCTTTAGTAGTAACAAATGACTTATAAGCACCACTATTTCTGACAAGTTGCTCCATAACAGCATTATCAAGAACAAGTTCACCAGCTTCTGTCACTATAACAGTGTCACCTTTAGGACGTACAACAAGAATAACAGTTCCACATTCAATAGCAAATAATTTCTTTTCTATAATCTTTAGCTTTAGTTTTATTAATATTATTAGTATTATCTCGTTTAAGAATAGTCTTATCAGAACCATCCCGAGACTTATTTTGTAAGTGAATGAGTACATTATTTGGTTTATACATAGTATCAGTATGTGTAAGATTATTATTAGATTGGAACACATCGTGGAAGACGAGAATCCACTCTAGAAGTATCTACAACACCGATTTTATGGTTTGGCACAGTATTTGTATTAGTATGTTGAGAACAATTATCAGAACTCTTATCAGAACTATGTCGGGTTTTATTTTGTTCGTGAATGAGTTGATGAACATCATATTGGAGACAGATTTCTCCATCTCCAACAAGATTCTATTTATGTTCTAATTCAGCTCCTAACCAAATAGCTAATGCAACACTAATGACAACTCCCAACATTGCAATCTCAGAATAACCATGTTGATTGAATAACAATGTTCCCCATAATACAATCAACAATATAACTATAATAATGATAATATCTTTCATGATGATAATGATTTGTGGGAGCAGTGTCACCACCACTCCCAATTAATACTACAATTTGACACCAAATAACTTTGTGATGAACATTTGTTGTCTTGTCATGTCAGTAACTTTCATGAAGTTCTCAACGAAATGTTGTGCCACTAAGTATGACATCATCTCGTCCAACTTGACCTCGCTAATCTTGTAGAATATGGCATCATGACTGTCAGCGTCAGCTTCATCAGCTTTCTGAACAGCAGCCTCAACTTCAATAGTAGCATCAGTCAGTATGACATTGAGAACATTAACAAGCTCCTCAACACCACCGGCTTTGGCAGAATCAAGACGATAACCAAAGGCAGTAGTAAACTTGTCACCAACAGCTTGACGAACTTGTGCAGATAATGCAGTCAGCTGCATCCTCATCTGCTTCACGTTGTCCTGCTTGAACTCGATGACTCCATCAGCATCAACAGTACGAACAAATCCAAGAATATCATCAGCAATAGTGACGATAACTTTGCCAGTAAACTGTCCTTCAAACTTCTCCATTCTGATTGACTTAATTGTTGTTTTCATAATACAGTCCTCCTATGACTGCTACGACTTAATTAATAACGACCATGTCTGCGTAGTACAACATGACCAACTTCGTCAATGTGACAAGCCAGAATTTGTTTTGTTTGTGAATGAGTTAATATAGTTGCTCAAAGTTCTGTTTGTTAGAACTACATGACGGGGGTATTGGATTCCGGATTATAAGGGCGGGGGTTATCAGTACTAGTCTCCCCCATCCATATTTATACTATAAATCCTATATATTCTATACCTACATCTACATCATCTTCTGTTTAATCCGTCGTACTTCCATTCATATAAAAATCTCCATTATCTCCATTATCTCCATTATCTCCATTATCTCCA
>OIXR01000093.1_pt1 | contig 86739 bp, 74 predicted proteins | sample 1587831 | NCBI WGS metagenome assembly OIXR01 (sample SAMN03283263) | human gut metagenome | biome: human-associated habitat; material: feces | host: Homo sapiens | place: USA | collected 2013
TCAGCCCCGAAATGGCGGACGGACTTCTGATGATGCTCAACGACGATCAGTCCTCTTTCGTCGGCTTCTCCAAAATCTTCTGGCGCCTCGGCGGCGCGCTTACACGCCTTCCGGCACTGCTTAAATCTATCTGACAGCAAGGATAAAAAGTCCGGCAGAACGCTCTGCCGGATTTTTTTACGCGAGGAGTAAATGATGAAAGAAAACAAGTATGATGATGAAGTGTTTTTTAAAAAGTACAGCGAAATGAGCCGCTCTAAATACGGACTGAAAGGCGCGGGGGAGTGGTATCAGTTCAAAAAGCTGCTGCCCGACTTCAAAGGCAAAAGAGTTCTTGATCTGGGCTGCGGCTATGGATGGCATTGTGCCTATGCTGCGGAAAACGGAGCGAATAGCGTGCTCGGCGTTGATCTGTCGGAAAAGATGCTACAAGCGGCAGCGCAAAAAAATCATGCGCCTGTGATAACTTATATGCATTCTGCAATGGAGGAGCTTTCGTTTGAAAAAGGCTCGTTTGACTGCGTTATCAGCTCGCTCGCGTTTCATTATGTTAAAGATATTGAGCCTCTTTTTCAAAACATTTTCTGTTGGCTTGCTGACGGAGGAGACTTTGTGTTCTCTTGTGAGCACCCTGTTTTTACTGCCGAGGGCAGTCAGGAGTGGTACTGCGATGAAAAAGGCAATATTCTCCATTTCCCTGTTGACAATTATTAATATGAGGGAAAACGCAGCGCGGTTTTTTTGGGCGAAAGAGTTGTGAAATATCACAGAACGCTCACAACATATCTGAATACGCTGCTGGACTGCGGTTTTGAGATCAAAAGCGTGGTGGAACCTGCGCCTCCGCAGGATATGATGGATATCCCGGGTATGGCCGATGAGATGCGCCGTCCGATGATGCTGCTTGTTTCGGTGCATAAGAAAAAGGCATGAGCGCGCCCATACCTTTTGCTTTCACTTGATCTGCTGAATATTCAGTTTGTTTCCTTTTTTCTCTTGTTTTCCTCAGCTATCTGCTGTTCTTTGTAAAACGCGTTTGCTTTCATATATACCATAATGATATCGTGTATATGCTCATACAGTTCACCCTCATTATATTGAAGCGGAACGATCCTTTCATCATCGTCGATACACAGCGGACCTCTCTCGTAGTCGTTGAAGGTGGGCATGATGGAATAGGATTCCTTGGTCTTGACAAGCGAGATCAGAGTCAGTTCAGATGTTGCGTTTACAAATCCCTTCTTTTTCGTATATTTTTCTATCGTAGAAACATTGCTTTCGTCATTGTGCTTTTTTGAGAAGCAGGCGTCAAAAATCTTTTCAATAAATTCCTCTGCCTGCTTGGCGTTATACGGCGCTTTGAGCAGCATAACGGTATCTATATCGGCAATGCCGTATTTTTCGCTTTCGCCGCAGGGAATACCGATAAGGTTTTCATCCTTGTCCACATAAAGCGATATAGTTGAAAAATCAAATTTCATTAGCTAAACGACCTCTTTTCCATTATGCTCTATTATAACCTATCGCACTGAAAAAAACAACCTTTGTGCATTATGTAATAAATCACAATATTTTTATTATGAAAAGCACTTTTATGCCGTTTTATTGACTTGAAAATTTTACTGTGATACACTTTTTGCAGAGAGGTGTATGGATATGAAAGTGAAAAAATACTTTTTGCAGCGCTGGGTGCGATAGTATGCTTGGGAATCGTTTCCGCCGCGCTTTTTGCTTTTTTTACAGTCAACAGAAAGGTAAGCTTGGATGAGCCTGCTAAGGGCGCGATGGACTTGGGAACTTACGGAATTGATTTTGATGATAAAAGCGGGCTTTTTTCCGTTTCCAAGGATGATGTGCTGTATCTTCAAAACGCGCATAGTGAGTATAAGCTGAATGATTCGATCGTCAGGTCAACGGATTACGAAAGCTTTGAAATAACGAGGAACGGTAATGAAATTGCTGTGCTGATGCAAAGCAGCGGACTGCCTGATGTTATGCAGACCTTTGCTGTATCGGAGGACGGGAATTATATTCAGACCCGGCTTTCAATCATCTCGGATACGCAGATCAGCACAAATTATATCGCTCCTGTTGTTACCGGCAAAAAAAGCATTCAGACTGCGCGGCAGGAGATATCCGCCATTCTTGAGATTCCTTTTGATAATGACGGCTGGAAAGAATTTGAAACGAATAAGCTGTATAAAGACACGGTCAGCTATGAGGCAGGAGTGCTCTTTAATCCAACGGGCGGCGGTATCATTCTTGGTTCACTCGAGCATACAGTTTGGAAAACTGCCGTTGAAACAAAGGGCGGCTTAGGCGATATTGATTCTCTCAGGCTGTACTGCGGGGCAGTCGATCCTTATTCCGGCGATGTGCCGCACGGTCAGGTCAGTGGTGAGAAAGTCTCGTCTCCTTTAATGTTTATAGGCGTTTTTGACGATTGGCAGGACGGCATGCTTCAGTTTGCGCGCGCAAACACCGATGTTCAGCCGAAGCGGGCGCAGGTAACGGAAAATGTGCCTGTCGGCTGGAACAGCTGGGGCTCTGTTCAGCAGGATCTGAATTATGAGACCGCAGTGAATATTTCTGATTATGTTAAGGATAACTTTCAGCATATCTGGAAACAGGGCGGAGGCGCTGTTTATATAAATCTTGATTCCTATTGGGATATGCTCAGCGATGAGGAACTCAAAGCCTTTGTTGATCATTGCCACGAAAACGGTCAGCTTGCCGGAATCTATTCCGCTCCTTATGTTATGTGGTATCAGCCGGAAGAAATGGCGCAGCACTATGTTCCGGGAACGAATGACACCGTAACATATCAGGATATTACACTGAAAAAGCCGGACGGTACATATTACGGCAATGAGGTGGACGGCTGTATACCGCTTGATGTTACGCATCCGGCAACCAAGCAGCATGTAAAGGCGCAGTTTGACAGATTTAAGAAAGCCGGCTTTGATTATATAAAGCTTGATTTTCTTGTGCATGCGTCTTTTGAAGGTGATTTTTACGATGAGAGTATAACGACGGGGATTCAGGCTTATAATTCCGCCATGGAATATGTGAATGAGCTTCTTGGCGACAAGATGTTTATAAATCTTGCAATGTCTCCTATATTCCCTTATCAATATGCAAACGGCAGGAGACTTGCCTGTGACGCCTACTATTCAATCGATGAGACTGAATATACCTTGAACGCCGTAACTTATGGGTTCTGGGAGCAGGAGCTTTACGATTTTACCGACCCGGATCATATCGTTGTTTGGGGCAGAGACGGAAAAGCGGATGCGGGCGAGGCGAGAAGCCGTGCCACTTCAGGTGTTATTTCGGGTACAAGTTTTCTTACGGGAGACAATTTTGTTTCGCCTGCGGGAAATGCCGCAGAAGCTCAAAAAAGATTTAAAAGCATGTTTTCAAATACCGATATAATAAGGGCTGCTGAAACGGGCAGGATATTTAAAGCGCAAATCAACGGCAATCTGCCCAGAGCTGCAAATGTTTACAGACTGACTGACGGCAGCAGCGAGTATATTGCCGTATTTAACTTTAGTTCATTGCCATCAGGGTTTAAAATTGATTTGGGTGATGATCACGCATCCTATAATATCAGAGAACTTTGGAGCGGAGAGGAATTTACGGCAGAAGAAAGTATGAAAGTCAGAATAAGCGGCGGTGACGCGGCTTTATATGAAATAACGGAACAGGTGAGCGAATGAGAAAAGTGTTGATTACAGGCGGCGCCACAGGCATAGGGCGTGAGTGCGCAAGATTATTTGCGCAAAAGGGAGATGATGTTTTCATCACATACAACGAAACACAGCCGGATATAGACTGTGCGTCTCCCGTTAAATGCGACCTAAGAAAAGAGAGCGACATAAAAAAACTTTTTGCTGCATTCAAAACGCTAGACGTACTTGTCAATAATGCGGGAGTCAGCCTGATAAAAATGATAAATGACACCACTTTTTCAGATTATGATGAGCTGATGGCGGTAAATTCACGCGCGGTTTATTTCTGCGCGAAGGAGGCTGCGCGCCTGATGCTTAAAACGCACAGCGGAGCGATTATCAATATCGCTTCAATGTGGGGCGAGACAGGCGCTTCCTGCGAAACACTTTATTCAATGAGTAAAGCGGGCGTTATAGGCTTTACAAAAGCGCTTGCAAAGGAACTCGCCCCGAGCGGCATAACCGTTAACTGTGTTTCGCCCGGCATAATAGATACAAGAATGAATGCGCAGTTTCAGGCGCATGAACTGATTGAAGATGTGCCGCTCGGCAGACTCGGCTCGCCCTATGATGTTGCGCGCACGGTTTATTTTCTTGCGGGAAGCGCATATATAACGGGTCAGGATATTTCCGTGAGCGGCGGAATCGTTATTTAAGCAAGAGAACCGATGATCTTATTGCTTAAAATTTGTAACACATTCCTTTGCTTTTCATAGTATGACTTAGAAAAGCGAAGGGAGGTACGATTATGGGTTGCGGTTGTAACAACGGCTGCGGTGGAACTTCCTGGGTTATCATTCTTATTATAATCCTTCTCCTCTGCGGTGGCTTCGGCAGCAATTTCAGCGGATGCGGCAATAATGATTGTGGCTGCGGTTGCTAATTGTCTGTGATTTCAAAAGGTGCGTTCGGGTTTTCCCGAACGCATTTTTTGACTTTCAGCACCGGTTTTTTTATTGAATTCTTTTGCGCTTCTGAAAACCGCGCGGCAGAGCCATAAAATGGAATAAAAATTTTTTAAAATTTTTCGAAAAAAGTTCTTGACTTTCTCTGACCTTTGTGGTATTCTTAACTCAGAAAGTCAAAGAAAGTCAAAGTCAAAAGCAATAAAACGCTTTGACAAAACAACAGGCTTAATTAATAAAGAGGAGTGAGTAAACGTGAATATGACCGATATTATCGCCGATATGATCCTTGATATGTTTGACGATGGCAATTCAACCATCAGGATCAAAAGGAATGATCTCGCGTCACAGCTCGGGTGCGTTCCGAGCCAGATCAACTATGTGATAACCTCGCGGTTTACTCCTGAGCAGGGTTACCGCATAGAAAGCCGCAGAGGCGGAGGCGGATGCATTTATATAACAAGAGCAAACTCAGGCAATACCGCTCTTATGGCGCTGATCAACAGCATCGGCGATTCCATTGATGAGCGTTCCGCCAAAGCAAATATATATAATCTGAATTATCAGAATATCATTGATGATAAAAGTGCAAAGATTATGACTGCGGCTGTTACCGACACCAATTTTAAAGAGTTGGATCAGAAAGTCAGAGATATCGTACGGGCAAGGCAGTTCAAAAAAATGCTGCTTGCGTATATAGGCTGAATTTACGGTGTTTCAGCCGGGAACAGTAACGACTAAGAAAGGATGAATGTATTATGAAATGCCAACACTGCAATAAAAATGAAGCAACAACATATTTTAAACAGAATATAAACGGTCAGGTAACGGAGATGCATCTCTGTGAGGACTGCGCAAGAGAACTTGGTGTTATGGACAGCTTCAGACCCCAGAACTTCTTTGCCGACACCTTTCTTGGCAACCTGCTCGGAGCGGGCATTCCGGCAATGAATATCATATCCGGGGTTGATAGATGTGAGAGCTGCGGCTCAACCTTTAATGACATTATCAACAGCGGGCTTGTAGGCTGCGCCGATTGCTATAATAAGTTTTCACAGCGTCTTGAGCCGTCGATATTTAAGCTGCACGGCAATGCAAGCCATGTGGGCAAAAATATAACCTACACGGAAGTTCCCGATCAGAAAGAGCCCAAGGCTCAGGAAAAACCCAAGAGTGAGCTTGAGAAGCTCAAGGATGACCTGAAACTGGCGATCAAGGAACAGCGGTTTGAGGACGCGGCTGTTTTAAGAGACAAGATAAAGGATATGACCGGGGAGGATAAATAAATGAGTAAATGGTACAGTTCCGGCGGTGCGGATAATGATGTTGTTGTATTCTCAAAAGTCAGAGTAGCAAGAAATCTCAGCGACACCCCGTTTAAAAATAAACTGAGTCCGGAAATAAGGCGTTCAACGGTAAAAAAGCTTTATGCCTGCATAAAGAACTCGGAACTTGCGGGTGAGCTTGATCTTGTGGATCTGACAGGAAAGAGCAACGCACAAGCGGCGGCTTATGCCGAACGGCAAATGATCAGCCCCGAATTTGCAAGGGAAAAAGGCGCGTTTCTCGCTTCTGAAGATGAGAGCGTTACAGTTATGCTCTGCGAGGAAGATCATATAAGAATAAACGCTTTTGCGGCAGGTCTTGAAATTGAAAAGGCTTATGAAAAGGCGGATAAGGTCGATGATATCTTTCTGCGCAGCATGCCGATAGCTTTTGATAAAAAGCTTGGCTTTTTGACCGCCAGCCCGATCAATCTGGGAACCGGTCTGAAGATCTCCGTCGGTCTGCACCTGCCGGCAATTAAGGAAAACGGCACAATAGGCAGGCTTTCCTCGCTTGTCGGAAAACTCGGTTTGACTCTCCGTCCCATATACGGTGAAGAGGGCATGTTTTATGTGCTTACCAATCATGTGACACTGGGTATTACGGAAAAAGAGGCGATGGATAATATCGCGTCTGTTGCGATGCAGATCGTTATGCAGGAAAGAAATCTCAGAGCCACTATGAAAAACAGTGAGATCTGGGAGGATAAATTATACAGAAGCATGGGCACACTTAAAATGGCAAGGCGCTTAAGCTACCCTGAATTTATAGCCCTTGCTTCAGATATACGGCTCGGAGCGGCACTCGGATTCTTTAGTATTGATATAAACACAGTTACGGAAATGATACATACCCTTGCGGACGGTAATGTTATCACTTCAAAAGGCTGTGATGAAAATCCCGAGCTTGCGCAGAGATTCCGGGCTGACGAAGTCAGAAGCAGATTGTAATAGATATTCATTCTGCTTTTATAGGAGGAATAAATATGTACAGATTCAACAGCTTTACCCAAAAGGCAAATGATGTTTTAAATCTTGCTATTAAAGCGGCTGAAAATTTCGGCCACACATATATAGGATCTGAGCACATTTTGATCGGTGTGCTCAAGGAAAATACAAGCTACGGCGCGGAGCTTCTTACCGAAAAAGGCGTTACGCTTGATAAGGTTGAGGAGCTTATAAAAGAGAGCACGGGCATCGGTAATCCGACTGCGCTTTCTCCGAATGATTTTACGCCGACTGCGAAGCGTGTGCTTGAAGTGAGCTTCCAGCTTGCAAGAGGTATGAGAAATTCATTCGTAGGCACGGAGCATCTGCTGCTCGCTCTGCTCAGAGAGGGCGATTCGGGCGCTGTAAAGCTGCTCAATGCGTGCGGTGTTGACGCGGAAAGCTTTACAGAAGAGCTTGTAAATGATCTTGCCAAGCCTGAGGCTGAATTCAGGGGCGCGAAAAACGGAAGAAAAGGCAAAAGCAGCACGCCCACGCTTGATGAATTCGGCACGGATTTGACCGAAAAGGCAAGAAACGGCGGCATAGACCCCGTTATCGGCAGGGAAAAAGAAATAGAAAGGGTCATCCAGATCCTTTCCAGAAGAACCAAAAACAACCCCTGCCTTATAGGCGAGCCCGGTGTAGGTAAAACCGCGATCGCCGAGGGACTTGCCCTTAAGATCGTGAAAGACGAGGTGCCCGAGCTGCTTACCGGTAAAAAGATCGTTGCGCTTGATCTCACCTCTATGGTTGCGGGCACAAAATACAGAGGCGATTTTGAGGAGCGCATCAAAAAGGCTATGGATGAGGTCAAAAACGCAAAAAACGTTATCCTTTTCATAGATGAGGTGCACACGCTTATCGGCGCAGGCGCCGCGGAGGGTGCCGTAGATGCTGCCAACATTCTCAAACCGGCGCTTGCAAGGGGCGAGATCCAAGTCATCGGCGCCACAACGATCGATGAATACAGAAAGAATATTGAAAAAGACGCCGCCCTTGAACGCCGTTTCCAGAGCGTTATGGTAGGCGAACCCAGCGAGGAAGAAGCCGTAGAGATACTCAAGGGTCTGCGCGATAAATATGAGGCGCACCATAAGGTCAAGATCTCGGATGAAGCAATTGAAAACGCGGTAAAAATGAGCGCAAGATATATTGCAGACAGATTCCTGCCCGATAAGGCGATAGACCTGATTGACGAGGCAGCTTCTCGTGTAAGGCTTAAAGCCTTTACAGCACCGCCGAATTTGAAGAGCATGGAGCAGGAGATCAAACGCTTGCAGCAGGAAAAAGCCTCCGCTGTAAAGAGCCAGGATTTTGAGAACGCAGCCAAAATAAGAGATAAGGAAAAGGAGCTCCAGACCCTGCTTGATGAGGAAAAGGAAAAATGGAAGAACCGTTCCGGCAAGGATATCAAGGAAGTTACAACGGAGGATATTGCAAATGTTGTATCGTCCTGGTCAGGTATCCCCGTAACGCAGCTGACGGAAGAGGAGTCGGAAAGACTTCTGAATATGGAAAAAATACTCCATGAAAGAATCGTCGGTCAGGATAAGGCGGTATCGGCTGTTGCAAAGGCGATAAGACGCGGCAGGGTAGGTATCAAAAATCCAAACAGACCGCTCGGCTCGTTCATATTCTTAGGTCCTACCGGCGTCGGTAAGACCGAGTTGTGCAAATCGCTCGCAGAAGCCATGTTCGGTTCGGAAGAAGCCATCATAAAGCTTGATATGAGTGAGTATATGGAAAAGCACACCGTTTCAAAGCTCATCGGCTCGCCTCCGGGATATGTCGGCTTTGAAGAGGGCGGGCAGCTTACCGAAAAGATCAGAAGAAAGCCGTATTCCGTAGTTCTTTTTGACGAGATCGAAAAGGCGCATCCCGATGTTTTCAATATGCTCCTTCAGATCCTTGAGGACGGCGTGCTCACCGATTCCAAGGGCAGAAAGGTATCTTTCAAGAACGCTGTAATCATTATGACCTCGAATGTAGGCGCATCAAAGATAACCAACAACAAAACTGCGCTCGGCTTTGGCGAGGGCGGTGATGAAAACAGAAATATTGAGGAACTTGTTATGGAAGACCTGAAAAGGACTTTCAAACCCGAATTCCTCAACAGGATCGATGAGATCATCGTTTTCAACCGTCTGGAGAAAGACGATATCAAAGAGATTGCAAAGCGTATGCTCAAGACGCTCACAAAAAGGCTTGCCGAAATGGATATTGCGCTTTCGTTCACAGATGAAGCAATCAGCGCGATCGCTGACGCCGGCTTTGATAATGTGTACGGCGCAAGACCGCTCCGCCGCGCGATCCAGCAGAAGATAGAGGACCCGCTTTCGGAGCTTATGCTTGAAAAACAGGTGGTTTCCGGCGGGGACTATGTTGCTGATTTTAAGGACGGAAAGTTTACCTTTGAAAGCGCGGACGGTTTAACCGCCGATAAAAAAGAAACGGCTGAAACAGCCGAGTGATAGGAATGCCGCTGTAAAGGTTCAACCTTTACAGCGGCTGTTTGCTTGACTTTAACATTTCTTTATGTTAATTTTAAATTACAGGCGATATTTTTTCTGATTTTACAAGGAGAATCATTATGGCTGATAAAGAATTTGAAGAAGAAATGAAAAAGGCAGAGGAAACCCGTAAAAAAGAGCAGATGCTCAAAGATCTTGATTTTGACGATGAAAAGCGCCAGCTCATAGAGATAAATGACAAACTTGCCTCTATAAACAGCAAAATGAATTTTTTTGTTGTCCTTGCCGTTCTCAGCATCATTGCAGGCATTTTGCTTCCTTTTGTTTTTGGAGGCTGATCACCCGAGATTCGATTTATACATCTGAAAATAAAGAACAACCGCGAATCTGTTATCCGCAGTTGTTTTTTTGTTGTTTATTTCAGTTTCAGGTATTCCTTTGTTTTTTTTAGGAAGATGTCCATTTCCGCATCCGTACCTATCGTTATGCGCACATATTTGTTGATTCTCGGCTTATTGAAATATCTTATAAACACCTTTTGTGTTTTTAGATACTCAAAATAGTCTTTCATATCCTTTTTGGGGTGTGTTGCCATTAAGAAATTCGTTTTTGAATCAAGCACTTCAAAGCCGAGCTCTCTGAGCTCATTTTTCACTCTTTCGCGCGTGCGTATTACTATTGACACCGTCTTGCGGAAATAAGCAACGTCATTTATTGCCGCAGTGCCCGCTGCCATAGCGACGCTGTTTACCGTGTAGCTGTTATAAGAGTTTTTAACGCCCTCAAGAGTGGATATGAGCTTTTTGCTGCCGATGGCAAAGCCGATCCGCATTCCGGCAAGGCTGCGGCTTTTTGAAAATGTGCCCGTAACAAGCAGGTTTTCGTATTTTTCAGTCAGCCCCACACTGGAATAACCGCCGAAATCCACATATGCCTCGTCGATGATAACAACACTGTCTTTGTTGTATTCCATTATTTTTTCAATGAACTCCCTGCCCTCGCCGAGCGATGTGGGCGCGTTCGGATTCGGAATCACAACGCCTCCGTTTTGCGCTTTGTAATCTTCGGCGTTTATCTTGAAATCATCTTTCAAGGCACAGGTCTTGTATGGTATGGAGAAAAGGGAGCACCACACAGGGTAAAAGCTGTATGTAATGTCGGGGTATACGATCGGCTTTTCGCTGTTGAAAAACGCCTGAAAGGATAGGGCAAGCACGTCGTCCGAGCCGTTTCCTATAAACACGTTTTCTTTTTTTACATTGTAAAAACGAGCGATCGCCGCTTTAAATTCCTCTGCGTCGGCATCAGGATAAAGCTTGAGAGCGGTGCAGTTAAAATTCCTTATCGCCTCAAAAACCGCAGGGGAGGGTGGATAGGGATTTTCGTTTGCGTTCAGTTTGATGATATCTTTTTCCTTGCTCTGTTCACCCGGTACATACGGTTCAACTTTTCTTAAATTTTCAGTCCATAAATGTTCCATATTTCTACCTCTGCAATATTATATCAGCATAAACACCTGTTTGCAAGTGTACGAAAAAGAAACGGAGTCCGTTTTTCGGGTCTGTTAAGTTGAATGCACAAATATTTGTTGTGCACCGCCTGTGTTTATGATAAAATAGATAATGAAAAAACGGAGGTCATTATGGAAAGTTTAATCATTGTTCTTCTGGCGGTGCTGATCATTATATGCGCTGCCGCGCTCGTTGTTGCAATCAAAAACAAACCGAAAGAGGATCATTCGGGCGATCAAATAAAGCCCGTTGCCGAAAAACTTGAGAATCTTTCGGGCAGGCTTGACGTTATGTCGGATCAGACGGATAAATCCCTTCGTGAGGTCTCCAAAAATATGCAGGACCTTACGGAGAAAAATTATCAGCAGATGATCAAGATCAATGAAACGCTTGGTGAGAATTCCGAAAAGCAGACGGAAAGGATTGCCGCGTCTATTTCCAAAATGCAGGAAAGCAATGAGAAAAAGCTGGACGAAATGCGTAAAACGGTTGATGAAAAGCTTGCCGAAACGCTCAATCAGCGGTTGAACGCGTCTTTTAAAACAGTTTCGGAACAGCTTTCCAATGTGTATAAAAGTCTAGGAGAAATGAAAGAACTCTCCTCCGGCGTTACTGATAATGTGAAAAGTCTTAATAAAGTGCTCACGAACGTCAAGGCAAGGGGTACATGGGCGGAGGTTCAGCTCGGCAATATCCTGGATGAGACCATACCGAATATGTATGACACCAACGTAAAAACCAATCCGGCATATGACGGTCAGGTCGAATTTGCCGTTCGCATTCCTGCTAAAGACGGTGATGAGATAACGTATTTGCCCATAGACTCAAAATTCCCGATGGAGGATTATATCAGGCTCTCGGACGCTGCCGAAAGCGGCAACTACGAGGAACTTGAAAAGGCGAGAAAAGCGCTTGAAACCCGTGTTAAGGACGAGGCAAAGCTTGTGAAAAAATATGTTGCTCCGCCCAATACAACGCCGTTTGCTATCCTTTATCTTGCAACCGAAGGGCTTTACGCTGAAATTGCCTCCAGCAAGAGCGGCATTACGGAATCGCTTCAGGCGCAGGGCGTTATGATAGCCGGTCCGAGCACCATCACAGCGCTTTTGAATTCGCTCGCCATGGGATTTCGCACCATTGCCATAAACAAAAAGGCGAATGAGGTGTGGAAAGTTCTCGGCGCCGCAAAAACGCAGTATGAGAAATTCGGGGATCTGCTCACCAAAGCAAGAAAGAAGATTGACGAGGCAGGCAGAGTGCTGGATGACGCGGATAAAAGAAACAGCATTATACAAAAAAATCTGCGCAGTGTTGAAACGCTGGAAACGAATGCCGCAAACAGTATTTTGGGCATAGAAGAATAAGAGAATATGAAGTGAAAATAGAACTCCCGCATTCGGTTGGTACCGTTTGCGGGAGCTTTTTATCTATATATTGTTTTGTTTAAGGCTTTCAAAATATTTAAACAGCGGCAGGCATTCTTTAAAAAATTTTTTATAAGCGCCGCAGTAGTCCGCGCTTTGCCTTGTGCGTTTGCATCCGCCTGCCCGGCAAAGATTGATATATTCGCAGGATTTGCATGTTTCAGGTGTGTTTACGCTGCTTTCAATGAATTTTTTTGCCGTGTCGCAAAAAGCGATCTCTTCAAAATTCGTGTCCTTTATATTGCCCAGCAGATATTCGTCCGTGCAGTAAAAATCGCAGGGATAAATATTGCCGTTGCTTTCGCAAACAAACTGCCTTGCGCAAAAACCGTTCATTCCGCACTGCTCAGCCGCGCCGCCAAGGTAAAGGCGTACCCAGTTGTCAAACTGGCGCACGCTTATGTATCTGCCTTTTTTATAATCTTCGGCATAGAGACTGAAAACATCACAAAGGAAATCGCCGTATTCTCTTACCGTCATAAACAGATCGCTTTCGCCGTAATAACCGAACGGTTTCAGGCAGGGGATGAACTGAATGTTTTTAAATCCCTCACTCTTAAAAAAATTGTATATCTTTTTTCCGTTTCTTGCCGAATATCCCGTCAAGACTGCAAGAATATTATATTCGGCTCCGTGCTTTTTCAGGGTATCCGCCGTTTTTAATATTTTGTAAAACGAATTTTTGCCGTTCTCGTCTTTTCTGAATCTGTTTGCATCAAAATCTCCGTCCAGGCTCAGCCCGGTCAGAAATTTATTTTTTGCAAGAAATTCCGCCCATTCTCCGTTTATAAGCGTTCCGTTCGTCTGAAGACTCAGAAAAACAGGGCTTCTATTTTTATTTATTTCGTTCATATCGCTGACGAAATTCCTGAAATAATCAAGCCCGGCAAGGGTCGGTTCGCCGCCCTGAAACGCAAACGAAACAGGTGCGCCGTCTGCAAAATGAAGCGCTTTTTCAATCAGTGTTTTTGCGTTTTCACGCGTCATTATACCGTATTCGTTTTGCTTTCTGTTTTCGGCAACGTTCCTGTAAAAGCAGTATTTACACCGCAGATTACAAAGCGCGGACGCCGGTTTTATCATGATGGAAAGCAGTGGCATATCGCACCTCCGTCTGTTTTTTCTGATGGCTTTGCACGGGGTATCGGATGTTTTCAAGCTTTGGGCTTGACCGCAGCGGAAAATTCTCCCGGTGTTTTGCCGAATTCTTTTTTGAAAGCCGCAATAAAATGGGACTGAGAGCAGAATCCGAGCGAAAAGCACACTTCCGTGCTGCTCATTCCCTCCCAAAGCAGGGATTTTGCGGCGTTCAGTTTGCTTTTCAGTATGTATGCGCTCAGATTTATACCCGTTTCTTTTTTGAACAGATGCGAAATATAATCGGCAGATAGATCAAGCGCTTTTGCCAAACTGCAAACCGTGATCTTTTCACTGATATTTTGATTTACATATGAAACGCATTTCCTGACATGCGGCGAAAATCTCATTTCATGCTTCGCTTTTGCAACAAGTTCGGTAAGTTCATATATCTTTTGAAGAAGACAGCCCATAACCGCAGTATCGCTGTCAAGACCGTCTATCGTCTTTATGAATTTATCTGAGAAAGAATATGCCTCTTCCTCACCGAGACCGCCCTGAATGGCATATCTTGTGGCAAGTGTAATGCTGCTCACCGCCATATATTTTCGCTGCATAAGACTGCTTTCACTCATTGTGCCCACAAAGATACCGCTGTCTGCATGCCGTTTGATTTCGCCGATCAGGCGGTTCAGATCACCCTGCTCAATGCAGGAAAAAAGGCGTATCTCATCTCTGTAAGGCGTGTGGGCAAAACTGCTTTGCGCGCTGCCGCCGGCTATTTCATCGTCCACAAAATTTATGCTCAGAAGTTCGTCATATTTCATATATATCACTGCTCCTATACAAGCATAACGCCATGCCGCTGAAGAAGTCAAATTTCCGATTTGATCCATTCGGGATTTATGTTATAACAGCGGAATTTTTATACAGCCGTATTTCCTGTCAGCCTAAAAAGTGTTTCAGCAGCACCGCAAGGATTGTAACAGCGGCAATAACGGCAACGATCTTGACACCTCTGCTGACCGCGTCAAACATATTTGTAGGCATGATCTGTAAAACTCCGAAATGCAGCTTTTGCTTCACCTTTTTTCCGATGATATCACGGTATCTCAGATCATATGTATCATACGTTCCGTCTTTTTTTAAGTTTATCATCCGCACCCCGCGGTCAAGTCCCGGTCCGTACACATGAAACCCTGCGCCCTGCGTGTAGCCGAGGTCTATCCCGCGCACCTTGCCGTTAAAGGAGTTGTTGTGGTCATGCCCGAAATAAATACCTCTGACATCGCCTTTTTCAGCCATGGCGTCAAATTCTCCGCTGTTTTCCATAGGGTCGGCAGGAGATTCTTTCATAAATCCCTCTTTGTTTACCTTGTCTTTATTCAGTATATACCATTTTCCGGCGTGATTTCTGAAGCCCTGCTGAGCGCCTTTCACATTTTTCTTAACCTCAAGCAAAAGCTCCATTACCTCAGGCACGGGTATATGCTGAATGACGATAGACGGCACAACATGACCGAGCTTTTTCTCGTAGCTGTCGCGCACGTTTTTATACCATTCTATCTGGTTTTCATGCACATGGTCGTAACCGATCTTTAGGCTCGAATGGCTGTCTATAAGATAAAGCAGGAATTTCGGCTCACCACCGTCTGCAATCTCGATCACCTGATTTGCGCATCCGTCAATGCCGGGCGTGTCCTCTCCCACAAAACAGTCTATCTTTTTGTATATCTCAAACTGCTCTTTGTTTGAAAGTCCCACCTGTCTGTCATGATTGCCGAAGCATATCGCAAAAGGTATCTTTCTTGAAACAGCAGGGTAGGTGAGCTCACGCAAAACACGCTCAATCTTTTGCGCATTTCCGTTAAAGCTCGTTTTGCCCCATATCTGATCTCCAGAATAGACGATAAGATCCGGATTTTCACGCTCAATTGCCGTGTTTATCAGGTTCAGCGTGTCAGGGCTGACATGCGCGCCCTCCTGCGTGTCCGCTATCTGCATAATCCTAAATTCATCATTTTTAAAGAAAAGTTTCATTTTTGATTCCTCCGAATATCAGCTTTCTCTCGGTTCGCTGTTTATGAATTTCTTCCAACGCGATGCGCTGCAAATTGTTATTAAAGCTGCCGAAACGGCAACTGCAAGCCACATAATAAATAAGATGTTCCAGCTGCTGTTGTTTTCAAGTATCTCGCCTGCGCCCATATTCAGCAGACCGCAGCCTATGTATGCAACGGCATTCAGCAGTCCGCCGACGGTGCCGGTCCGGCCGAATCTTGAAAAATGAAAGGGAACCATCGTGATCAGCATAACATTTATTGCAAACATGCAGTTTGTTATCCCTGCCATACAGATCAGAGAAAGCAAAGAATTTTTGTTTCCGAAAATCATCAGAACCACAAGAAATGCCGATGCGATCCCGAAAAGGACGGCAGAGGTTGTCAGTTCGTTTTTCAGCTTTTTATTTATCATTTTAGCGAAATACGCGCCTGTAACGTTTATTATCGGCAGGATCATCGTAAGCGCAAGTGAAAGGCTTGTGCCGAGATCGTATTCACTTTCAAGAAAGGTGGGTATCCACTGCGTTACACTGTCTTTCAGCGTTCCCATAAATGCCACCGGCAAAAGCAGCGCAAAAGTAGCGCTTGAAAGGATTATTTTTATCAGCTTTTTTCCCGAAATGGCTTTTACGGCAGAATGCTCCGCAACGGAGCTTGTATCAGTGTTCTTCATTTTTTTGTCAAGACCCGCTGTGCCGATGATCCAGTAGATTCCGGCGGCTAAAACAATTATGCCGCAGACCAAAAATACATACTCCCAGTCGAGAACGAGAAGTGTCACAAGGCTGACTCCGTAGCTGGCAAGAGTTCCGAGAGGCACAGTGGTGGATATATCCACTCCGAATTTTGTCTTTTCGCCGTCGCTCAGATAATCGCCTGCGATTTTCAGAAGCGGCGTCCAAGTAAGAGATTGTGTGATGCCGTTTATCGCCCAAAGTGTTATAAGCGCAGCATATGAAAAACTGAAAGCATATATCAGTATGTTGCTGACGGCGGATGCCGTTACACCTATGAATATAAGGATTCTGGGCGAAAATCTATCCCCCAGAATCCCGCTGAAAAGCTGACCGATTCCGTAACAAATAAAAAACGCGGATGATACCGCCGCAGTCTGGCTCTGTGTGAAAGAACCGCTGCCAAGAAGCTCCGGCATGACCGCTGAAAAATTCAGTCTGCATATGTATGTGGAAAAATAGGCAATCCAGCAGAGCAGAAAAAGTCTGCCGTTATATGCGTTTTTATAGCCGAAATACTGTTTCATAAAACCTAGATAAACCTCTTGCAATGGAAATTTAACTTCATTATAATACAAATTGCAGGCAATTAAAAGAAAATTATTTAAAGAGAGGGAAATAATTATGCTTTTTGAAAACAAATCAAAAAAATATCTCGGTCTGCTTGATAAAAGCGGCATTTTTGATAACCCTGTTTCCGCTGCCTACCCGCAGACAGTCGTTTACAATGCCGTGAAAAAGCATCTGAGCGAGAAAAACGAAAAGAAAAAGAAAGTGCTTATTTACGGCTTTGACGGCGCAAGGGCGGATTCTATATTTTATCTTATCCCCAGTAAGGATAAAAACATAGCCGGTCACAATCTAAAGAGCTTTTACAGCGCGGTGACTCTCCTTAAAGAAAGCGGCGGTCTGTTTTTAAGCTATGCAGGCGGAGAGAAAAACAAGCCCGAAACCATTCAGGAAACGAGTACGGCTCAGGGCTGGTCGGCAATACTGACAGGTAAATGGGGAAATGAAAACGGAGTCCAAAAGCATGTTACCAAGAAAAACAGCGCCCCCACGATCTTGATGGAGTGCGCCGAAGACGGAATGAGCGCCCTGTTTGCTTCCATATGGGAAGATCATTTTACCATTACATATAAAGATGAGATAAAAACGGCAAAAGAAAAAGACCTGCCTTTGGAGTTTAAACAGGTGGCTGATGAAATACAGCTTCAGAGCGCTGTCCTTTCGGCTGTTGACGGCAGCACGGATATCATTTTCGCTATAAATGAATTTCCCGATTATAACGGTCATTCGCATGGTTTCGGTCCTGAGAATTACAGGTATGTGACCGGCATAACAAATGCCGACAGATACGCCTTTGAGCTTATCGAGCATATAGAATCACGTCCCGAATTTGAAAATGAGGACTGGCTGTATCTTATCACCTCCGATCACGGCGGTCATAACCGCGGGCATGGCACCCAGCAGGAATTTGACCGTATGACCTTTATTGCTTTAAATAAGCCGCTGCTGAAATGATCCGATAGCTGTTCGCACCGCGCGGAGAGCCGTTCCGTGCGGTGTGATCATGAATCCGCAAGCGGAAAAAATAATAAATTTAAAATTTGCTCTTGTTTTGTGGATTAAAATGTTGTATTATATATAGCGCACGGGCGCGTAGCTCAGTTGGGAGAGTGCTGCATTCGCATTGCAGAGGTCGAGGGTTCGACTCCCTTCGCGTCCACCATAAAAGCACATGCACCTTTTGGTGTATGTGCTTTTATTTTATTATCTTAGTATTATAGCAGAGGATGACCAGGCATATAAAAAGGCTGCGATCATTCGCAGCCTCAGCGTGTAGAAAAAGTTATAAATTCAGAAAAGAATGTATCCCTACACGCTGAACAGACTTCGAGAAATCGAGCTGAATTTCGTATTTGGCAATTCGTAGGCGTACAAAAGTACGTTAGAATTGACAAAGGCGGAAAGCGCAACCCCACTCAAATACTTGAGCGGGGTTATTACTTAAAAATATTAAACGGAGCGATGTGGGCATTACTCCCTACAATTTCCTATTTATAAGATAAATTTATTTTTGCGCGGTTCAGCCGACTTTATCGACAGGCTGAAGGCTGCGATCATTCGCAGCCTCCATTGATGGTCTGCCCGAGAGGGGTCGAACCTCCAGTCTTCTGAATCGGAATCAGATGCATTAGCCATTGTGCTACGGGCAGAAATATTAAATTTCATTTTTTTTATTTTACTACCTTAAAAGTGTTGTTGTCAATGAAGATTTGTGTTATAATCAAAAAAAATAAGAGAGGGAACCAAAAAATAATGTTAAATCTGATACCAAAACCGCGCAGTGCCAAGGTGTTGCCGGGAGTTTACAGACTTGAAAAAAACGCGAAAATAGATTCGCAGATCGAGCTTCCGCTCGTGAAAAACACAGGTAAAGCGGACGCACCCGTAAAAATTCTTAAGGACAACTCGCTGGAAAAAGAGGAATACCGTCTTCGTGTAGATGAAAACGGAGTGGAGATAAGTGCGTCGGATAAAGCAGGAGCGTATTACGCGCTCCAGACTCTGCGGCTGCTCGGAAGATTCGACGAGGGAAAAAACGAGGTGCCTTTTATTGAGATTTCCGATAAGCCGGAGTATTCATGGAGGGGCATACATCTTGATGAGAGCCGCCATTTCTTCGGAACGGAAAATGTAAAAAAACTGCTTGACGATATGTTCCGCTTAAAGCTAAACAGATTTCACTGGCATCTTACGGATGATCAGGGCTGGAGAATAGAAATCAAAAAATATCCTTTGCTTACACAAATCGGCTCAAAAAGGAGCCATACCCATATAGGCGGATGGGGCTGTACGAAGTCAGACAATACGCCCTACGGACCGTATTATTACACGCAGGAGCAGATCAAAGAGATCGTGGATTACGCTGCCGAGCGTTGTATTTCGATCGTGCCTGAGATCGATGTTCCTGCGCATTTCGCTGCTGCGCTTGCGGCATATCCGCATCTTGCCTGCCGCGATCTGAAAAGAGAGGTCTTCGGCGAGATGGGGGATATTCTGTTCAAACAGCGCAATATCAAGGACTGGAACCGACCGCTGTGTCTGGGCAAAAAAGAGAGCGTTCAGTTCATATTTGATGTGTATGACGAGGTGTGTGAGCTGTTCCCCTTTGCGTATTTCCATGTAGGCGGAGACGAATGTGACGTATCGGAATGGAAGACGTGCCCCGACTGCCAGAAAGCGATGAAGGAATACGGCTTTAAAAATGAAAAAGAACTTCAGAAAAAGCTGACGAATGAGCTGTGCGAATACCTGAAGAAAAAGGGCAAGCATATGATAGCTTGGAACGATGTGCTCAATCAGGGGATAGACAGACTGGACGACAGCATGGTCATTCAGCAGTGGCTGCCGGGTCAGGATAAGAACACAAAGCATTTTGCCGCCCACGGCGGAAAGGTCATAATGAGCAATCACAAGTCTTTCTATTTTGATATGACCTATTCTCAGTATCCTCTTGCAAATACTTATAAGTTTTCTCCCAAAAAATACGGGATAACCGATAAAAATTGCATGCTGGGCGTTGAGGGCGAGACCTGGACGGAATGGATAGATTCGTTCAGCAAGGTCCAGTTCCATCAGCACCCGAGAATGGAAGCTCTCTCAGAGGTTGCGTGGACTCCCGAAGAACAAAGGGATTTCAAGGAATTTCTCGGAAGATACAGGGCGTATAAAAGCGTGCTCAAGCCTTTAGGTATCCGTTTTGCGGCGGATCAGATCGCGATGCCTAAGAATCTTTTGAAGCGCGGTGATGTATGCCGAAAATTCAGATGCGGTGATCCGGATCTTGAATTTAAAGAAAATAACAGATTAAAGGAGTACTGAAAATGAAGATCAGTGAATTTCCGTCAGCGGTAATCCAGGAAAACGTTGAATATACCGTAAAAGAAATCACAAACGTAATCAAAAAGTACGGACCGCGTGAATCCGGCAATGAGGCGTGCTTTGACGCGCAGAAGCATCTCAAAAAAGAGCTTGATCAGTTTTGCGATGAAACGCATTTCGAGGAGTACAAAATGGCTCCCAAGGCGTTTCTGCATTTTACAAAACTGGTGGCAGCACTCGTGCTGGCGTCAATCGTCATCTGCCTTGCGCTTGTTTTTACGAACGTGATAACCTTTTTCGTTGCGCATTGCATCGTAGGTATCTGCGTGGCGATAGGTCTTTTTATAACTGCAATGGAATTTTTGATGTATAAGCAGTTTATGGACGGTATGTATAAAAAGGTAACAGCCCACAATCTTGTAGCAACAAGAAAGCCGCGCGGCGAGGTCAAAAAGAGAATCGTCATCAGCGGTCATATTGACGCCGCTTATGAATGGCGCCCGATCCTTTATTTAAAAGACAAGGGAATGGGGCTTTGGCTGGGTCTTGCCATCGGCAGCGCTGTTATTTCACTCATAATCGCAATCATCTGCGTTATAGCAAACTTTGCGGATATGGGCGCTTTCGGAGATTTCATGCTGGATTATTCATACTATTTTAATGTTATTACAGCCATATCCATGATCCTTTTGTTCACCTTTGTTGATTTCAGCAGAATCTCTCCCGGCGCGAACGATAATCTTACCGGCACCTATGCAGCCGTATGCGCTCTGCGCATGCTGGATATGGCAGGGGTTGAGTTGGAAAACACAGAGGTCGTTGCAATGATAACCGACGGCGAGGAGGCAGGTCTCAGAGGTGCGAAGGCGTTTGCACAGGAGCATAAGGACGAATATCTCAACAGCGGCGTTGAAACCGCGGTGCTTTGTGTTGACACACTGACCGATCTGGAGTATCTCAATGTTTATTATAAGGATATGACAGGCACTGTTAAAAACGATAAGGAATTTTCCGAGCTTGTGAAACAGTCTGCGGCAGACGCAGGGTATGATTCGGCAGAGCTTGCGAATCTTTTCTTCGGCGCATCGGACGCTGCGGCGTTTTCCCAGGCAGGTATCAAGGCAACTTGTCTTGCCGCTATGGATCCCGCTCCTGCCGATTATTACCATAACCGCAGAGACAGCTATGACAGGCTTGTTCCCGAGGCAATCGAAACGGGGTATAAAACCGTTCTGGCAACAATCTTTAATTTTGACGCAAAATAAGGATGGACGTATCATCACAAGCAAAACCGCTCAAGTATTTGGGCGGTTTTATTCATTGAGGGATATTTAAACGGAGCGATGCAGACACCGCTCCCTATAATATATATTTCGGCAAACAAATTTGTTTGCTGCGCGGTTCGGCCGCCTTTTTTGACAGCATAAATGCATGGTTTTTCCATGCGTTTATTTTTTTTGATGATCTTTCTAAATTTTCAGGCAGAATATAGAAATTTTTGTGCAATATTTTCAAGTATAATAAAACCGAAAGGAGACTTTGTTATGAAGAAATTTAAAATCAGTATTCTATGCCTGCTTGCAGTCGTGATATTTACAGTTTCTTTAACTGCGGTCAAGGCAAACGGAGCAAAAAGTGATGTTTTCAAAGCGCAAACCGATTATATCACAGCTGAAAATCTTGCTCTGTCAAAAGCGTCAGATAAATTCAAGAAGCTGACGGACGGGAATTATTCTTCCTGCTGCAACCTCTTCAGAAAAGGCGGCGTACAGATCGATCTTGATCTTGAAAGCGCGCAGGATTTTAACTGCATCGTTTTAAAAGAAAAGGGCTTAAATATCAAATCGTTTACCGTACTTGCCTCGGCGGACGGCGAAACGTTCGCCGAGATCTACGAAGGGGATAAGATCGAATATCATCGCCTTTGCACCTTTGATACCGTGAACGCCAGATACATAAGGATCTTTATTAATGACGCGGATCAGGCTTTCGCGCTCAGAGAAATCGAGGTGTATAATCAGCAGCCTGTTGACCGCTCCGATTTCAGAACGACCGCTTATATTCTCAACAGTGATTTTTATACCGTAATGGACGATGAAGCGATACCTGAAGACGAAAAACGTGACGCCGTTATCGAAATGCTCCGCAATTATCATTTTTCAGGGCTTACACACGTGAATTTTTACTGCGGCGTGTCTTTTGATGAAAACGGAAATGTGCTTCTCAACGGTTTGCAGAATGATGAAAAGTCAGAAAAAGATCTGGCTTTTATGATGGATTGTATGCGTGAACTCGGCGGAGAAGATTTAAAAATCGTTTATACGATAGGGCTGAGCACGGGCAGTCCGCAGACTGAGCCGGCAATGACGGAAAATAAAGATGTGTTTATAGATAACCTGATATCGTTCGCCAATACATTCGGTTTTGACGGAATCGATTTTGATTATGAATTTCCGCAAAGCGATTATGAATATCAGATCTTCGGGGATCTGCTCGTTGAACTGAAAGAGAGAATGAACAGTGAGATGAATGTGGGGGAGAACAATATACTTTCCTGCGCTTTCGGTACGCGCGATATCGATTATCCGAAAGAGGTTGTTGAGGCTATCGATATCGTTAATATGATGACGTATGATATCTTTGATCAGGATGGCCAGCATTCAAGCTTCTGGAGCTGCGCCGTGCAGGGCGTTGCATATTTGGAATCCGTGGGCTTCACAAGAGATCAGATCAATATAGGAATCCCGTTTTACGGAACGCAGACGGACGCGCTTATGGAACAGTATATTTATAAGGATATACAGAATTACGGATATTTTGATAATACATATACCTTTAATTCTTATTTTAACGGTGAACCTACACAGGTTTATTTCAATTCGGCAGCGCTTGTGCGCGATAAGACGGCGTACGCGGTTTTAAGTGACTGCGGCGGAATTATGGCTTGGCATTTTTCGTGCGATACCGATTACGCGTCCGAATACGCACTGTGGCGCGCCGTATATGACGCGGAAGATCAGTTCGGAGGTGCTCAGCAATGAAAAAAATTTTGAAAGCAAACGCAATGAATGCCGCAGCCTTTTCCGTTGTGTTTTATGTTTTTTCAATGTTTCTCACCCTTGATGTTTACTGTAAAAATCAAGTCACGCCCGAGACGCCGCTTTATAATATTGCCGGCCTGCCGTTTCTGCGTATGGAATTTGTTTTAATCGTTTTTGCGCTGGCTTTTGCTGCCGGCATACTGCTTGCCGCGCTGCTGAAAACGTTCGGCAGGACTCTGCTGCCATTCTCACTCGGCTGCCTTGGCTTGATCAGTGTGTTTATGTTTGTTTTTGATGTGAACACGATGCAGATATTCAGCCCCACGATGAGAATCAGCCATGTCATTATGACGGTGTCGCGCGTGCTCGCGATCATGGCGGGCGCAAGCGGAATATTCACAGGCGTTTGCGCTGCATTTCTTTCCTCATCCGTCATATCGAAAAAACCGGCTGCCGCTGCCGGCTTGTGCGCCCTTCTGTGCAGTGTTTTCACCAATGCGGAAAATCTGCAGACTCTGCTTTATCTGCTTTGTGCGGCATTGCTTCTTGCAGGCGCGCTGCTCGCTGATTTTTTTCCTTCCGAAAAAGCTTTAAGACCTGTTTTGCTCAAAAAAGGAAGCGCCGCTTCATCCGCTTTTGAATTTTTAAGCGTGCTTTCACTCACTGCACTTTACGCCGTAAGTGAAAGTGTCATCCTTAATAATGCCGGAGCCGGTTATACCGCGCTCACGGTCATACAGGGAATGCTTTTGCTTTTGATCGTATGGCTTTCAGACTATAAAAGGTCTTGCCTGCCGGGTGTGTTTGCGGTTTTGCTTGGAGGTGTAACGGGGTATATTCTTGTTCATTACGCGTCCGAAGTGATCACGTATTCTTCAAACAGAGTGGTTTACGTAGTGGCGTATTTCATTCCGGTGATCTTGCTTATCCTTTCCGCCGTCTTTGCTCTGCTGAGCAAACGCGGCAGCTCCGAAACAGCCTGAACACAGATCTGAAATTACTTGTTAAAATGCCTGAAACCTGCTTTGCAGCACGTTTCAGGCATTTGTCTTTACCTGTATAAATTTTTTCAGAAAAAAATAAAGCCTTGCGTTCAGCAAGGTTTATGACCCCGTTATCATTTCTCGTTCAGCGCTTTCAGCGTGATCTTTATTGCGTCTTCCACTATTTTAAGCTGATTGTCATCAAGTGTTAAAAGCAGGCTTTCAATTGCCGGAAACCGATTCGTTTTTTTGCTGCCCAACAGCAGAAAATCCGATGAGGTGCTGAGCGTATTGCATATCTTTATGATCGTTGAAACGGAAGCCCCGACCTTTCCTCTTTCCAGATCGGATACATACTGAACGGACACATTGATCGCCTCAGCCAGTTTTTCCTGCGTGTATTCGGCTTTCTGGCGCGCTTCTTTTATTCTTTCTCCTATTTGTATGTTGATTTCCTTTTTTTGGGGCATTCCCATCACCTCTTACATTTATTATAAGAAAGTGTTGAAATTTTATAAACAATGTGTTACTTTTATATAAACTAAGCGTATAACACTTATAAATGAACGCTTTTATCTGTTACGGCTTTGAACGGGGGTGAATATTAAACGAATTTGATTGTTTTTCCGTAAAATAATACAGATTATAATGTGAAGCATTTCTTTAAGGAGGAAATTATGAAAAAACTCAGAACAAAATTTGTATGCGCGGTTCTGGCGTTCTGTATGCTGCTGAGCGGAACCGTGGGCGCTTTCGCCGCGGATCCCGCATATACGGCAAAGTATGACTGGAAAGCCTCAAAGGAGGTTTATTCCGCCATCATTGATGATGCGGATAAGATCCTTGCCGGCGCGGCTTTCAACGCCAACACCGTTCAGGAAATGTGGAAGCTCATGCCGCAGATAAATGATCTGCTCTCCAATCTGGGGCTGGACCTCGGAACGGGCAAGGCGGAATATTATGTTGACGCCGATGAAAAGATTTTTGCCGATCTTCCTGCATATGCGGAAGCTAATTCCATCGAAACGGTGAATACCGATGTGCTTCAGTCTTATTTTGCCGAGCATCCGGCTCCGATTGGTTCAGCCGATGATTTCAAGATCGCAGTAAAAGCTTTTGTAAATAAACTTATCAGCAATGAGCTTTGTATGATTTTGTTTTTAGTGATAGGATTTGCAGGAGAAATAGACTGGACTGTTGAGGAGACTTACGATTATTATCGCTCGCTGTTTGGTTCGGTAGATGACATTTGCGAAGTGCTCGGCGTCAATCAGGAGATGTCACTTTATGACGCTTATGATCTGGAAGGAATCTCTCAAAGCGAATCGGATCTGCAGACCGCACCCGATGTTGCAAGGTATATAAACAATATCGTTGATACCCTTATTCCGAATACGGTTGATAAGGCCGTCGGCATTATTCAGAATGTTATGCTTCCCGAAAACAGCGCAAAGCTTTACAGTGCTGTCAGCAATATCATCACAAAGCTCGGCGAAATGATCCCGAACCTTGAAACCAATCTCGGCGCTTTGGGCATGCAGCTGGATCTTTCCGCGATCAAAGATATATTAGCTCCCATCAGTAACGCCGTTAAGAATCTTCCTCTGAACGAAGACGGCTCTATTGACTGGAATCCCGCGCTTGAATATCTGATCAATAAGGTAATTTTGCCTGAGTTAGCCGGAATAGATCTCAATGCAATCAGCTTCGGCGAGGGCGGCAACGGCATACTGAAATTCAGCGCTGTAAATCCTGATAATCTGGCGCAGGCTGCCGATACAACGGACGCGCTGAATGTGGCCATGCATTATCTCTACGAAAATATAAATGCAAATAAAGAGACAATCGATACGCTGATTGAACTTATTTTGCCTCCGCTCAATGTAACACTGCCGCAGGAGGTAACGGATATCCTTAATATGGTAACTACCAATACGGAGAGCGATGCAGTATGGAATATCTACAGCATGCTGCACGTAGCTGCGGGTTATGAAGCACCCGTTATGCCGGAGGATCCGAATCAGCCGTCAGACCCGAGCGACCCGACAGATCCGTCTGAACCCACGCCTGACGATCCCGGTAATACGGATACCCCGTCAGACAACAGCGGAAATAAAACGGACGACGGCAGAAAAACAGACGTGAACAACAAAAACACAGCGAATCCCAAACTGCCGAACACGGGCGCTGAGGAAATGGGCGCCCTGTTCGTTATCATTCCGATAGCCGCGGCAGGTGCATTTATGCTTGTTGCTGCTCTCAGAAAAAGAGCGCTTGAAAAATAAGTTTTTGAAAAAGTAACACCATACTTTTTCTCTCCTTTGCGGCGGGCGTGCTCCCGCCCGCCGCGATAGTTTCCGTTCAAAGCAAACAGAAAACCGTTAAAAATCAAAAATCCCGTGCGTGGAAATCTGTTCCCACACGGGATTCCTTTTATACGTTCGGACTGATACGGTCAGCAGACCATTCCGCCCTCTATCCAGCCGATCGCGCTCGAATATTCATCTTTATAAGAATCAAGTCTTTCCGAATTGGCGTCAACAAACGCAAGAAACTCATCCGTGTCTTCAAAGTCAAACGTGAAATCCTGCTCAAAATCATATGTGGCGGTGAACATCATATCAAAGATATCGTCGGGAGAATAATCCTCAAGCATTTTGTCCGCCGCAAGCTCCGTCACGCGGTCAAGAGCGTTTTTCGCCGTGGCTTCAAGATCGGCTCTGTCTGTTTCAATCTCACTGTCTTTTTCGCAGTATTCAAAAATATCCTCTTCTGTGAAGCCTGCCTTTTCAATATAGTCAACGGCGTCTTCAAAGCCGGTCTCGTTTACTTCGTCAAAGACCCTGTACGCAAATTCTCCCAAAAGATTCTGAAGCGCCACCGCCTTGAATATGCAGTCGATCTCGTTTCCGGGCTCGTCCGTAACAACAAAGCCGTCCTCCTTAAACTGTTCCCATATAAGGCTGTAAAAGATCGAATATTTCGGTGTCTCGTCAAATATTGCTTCGTAAATGTAAGAGTTGATATCCATGAAGTATTCTCCTTTTTCATTTGACATTGCTATTTTATATCATAGCTATTGTATATCATTATGTTAACATTTTCAATATTGCAATGGAAAATATAATGATATATAATTATAATGATTATTATTAAATTAAAAGGTGTGCTTATGACGGCTGTACTTTCAAGCGAAAGCGTAAAAGTTGTTTGCCTTAAAGAGGGCGCAATGCTTCATTCACTGGTGAAAGATAATGTTGAATATCTGTGGCAGGGCGATAAAAACTATTGGGGAGGTCAGGCGCCCGTCTGTTTCCCGATAACGGGGGTGCTGAGAAATTCAAGATCTGCGGCGTTCGGCAGGGAATGCTGTATGAAGCGCCACGGTATCGCAAGAATCAATCCTTTTGAAATAAAGGAGCAGGGCGGAAATTTTGTGTGCTTCGTTCAGAATTCGAGCGGGGAAACCAAAAAAGCTTTTCCGTTTGATTATTCTCTTGAAATCCGTTACACCGTGCTGCAGAATACGGTAACGACGCGCTACACGGTAAAAAACACGGGAACAGATAAGCTGCCCTTTGTTATCGGCGGTCATCCCGCTTTCAACTGCCCGCTTGAAAAAGGTGAAGCGTTTGAGGATTACTCGGTCGAGTTTTCACAGCCCGTCACGCAGAAATGTCTGCGCCCGGATGTTCAAACAGGGCTTATCGACATTTCAAAAAGATATGATGTGCTCGATTCGCCGAACAGGATCGATATGGATCATTCCCTGTTTGAGCAGGACGCCATGGTCTTTGACGGCATCAAGCCTAAAACTGCGGTGCTGAGCGCCGGCGGCAGGGGAGTGCGTGTTGATTATCAGGATTTTGAAAATCTGCTTATATGGTCTTCGTCAAACGGCGGCAATTTTGTTGCGCTGGAGCCTTGGACGGGGATCTCAACCTGTTCCGATGAGGACGATATATTTGAACACAAACGCGGAATGACGGTGCTTGAACCGAACTGTGAAGCCTCTTTTCAGTTTAAAATTACTTTGATATAGGTGAAATATGAATTACGGATTTTTCAGAGCGGCGGCGGCGAGTCTGAAACTGAGACCCGCCGACCCCGGTTACAACAAAGAGGAGATAAAAAAAGCAATAGACAAGGCGCTTGAGAATCAGGCAAGACTGCTTGTTACGCCGGAGCTTTCCGTTACCGGCTACACCTGTGCCGATCTCTTTTTTACAAACTCTCTGCTGACATCCGCTGAAAACGCGCTGGCGGATATAGCGGAGTATACCGCCGGCAAAAATATTGCCGTGCTCGTCGGTATGCCCGTAAAATACAGAAACAGCCTTTATAACTGTGCTGTGCTTATTGTGAACGGCGCTGTTGCCGGAATCGTACCTAAAATGCATATTGCCAATTATAACGAGTTTTATGAGAAACGCTGGTTTGCTTCGGGTGCCGATTTTCGTGAGCCTGCGGATATGGATTTCTGCGGATTTGAAACCAAGATCGGCAGCCGGCTTTTTGATCTGGGCGGCGGAGCAATACTCGGCATAGAATTGTGCGAGGATCTGTGGGTGCCATGCCCGCCGAGCGGAGAGCTTGCGCAAAAAGGCGCGAATATAATAGCCAATCTTTCGGCAAGCGATGAATACGCTTCAAAGGCGCAGTATAGGGAGCAGCTTGTGCTGAATCAGTCTGCGCGCTGCGTGTGCGGCTATGTTTACGCCGGAGCGTCGGTGTTTGAAAGTACAACCGATCTGCTCTTCGGCGGAGCGCTGTTCGCAGCGGAGAACGGCTCGATGCTTGCGCAGGGCGAGCGGTTTTTGAGACGGACCAATCTGATCTGTGCCGATATTGATATTGAAAAGCTCAGCGCGCTCAGACTCAAGAATATGTCGTTTGAAAACAGTGTGAGTCATGCCGAAGCTGTTTGCGCAGAGGTGGAAAACGATCGCAATGATCTGAAATACAGGTTTGTGGACCCGTATCCTTTCGTGCCGCAGAATGATGAGAAACGCCGCGATCGCTGCAAGGAGATCTTTTCCATTCAGGCGGGCGGGCTCGCCAAACGGCTGGAGCATGTGGGTTCAAACGGAGTCGTGCTCGGAATCTCGGGAGGTCTGGATTCCACATTGGCGCTGCTTGTCTGCGCCGAGGCAATGCGCCTTACCGGCAAAAGCAATTCAGATATTCTCGGCGTAACGATGCCCGGCTTCGGCACAACGGACAGAACCCATAACAATGCCGTTCAGCTTATGAAGATGCTTGGCGTTACGGTTAAAGAAGTGGATATCAAAGAGGCGTGCACGGTTCATATGCGTGATATCGGGCATAACCCGGATATTCACGATATCACTTATGAAAACACACAGGCAAGAGAACGCACCCAAGTGCTCTTTGACCTCGCAAACAAGCATGGCAAGCTGCTTGTCGGCACGGGCGATCTCAGCGAGCTTGCTATGGGCTGGTGCACATACAATGGAGATCATATGAGCATGTACGGCGTGAATGCATCCGTTCCTAAGACGCTTGTGCGATGGCTGGTTGATTATGTAGCTTCGGTCAGCGAGGAAAATACTGCGAAGGTGCTTTATGATATTCTGGATACCCCTGTTTCTCCCGAGCTGCTTCCGCCGGATGAAAACGGCAATATCGCACAGAAAACAGAGGAAAATATCGGACCTTATGAACTTCACGACTTTTTCCTTTACCATTTTATACGCTTCGGTTTTTCAAAGGCAAAGCTTATTCGTCTTGCGTTCAAGGCGTTTGACGGCAAATATACGAAAGATACGATCACACAATGGGCGGATGTGTTCGTGAAGCGCTTTTTCATAAGTCAGTTTAAACGAAGCTGTGTGCCGGATTCACCTAAGGTGGGCTCCGTTTCCCTTTCACCCAGGGGGGATTGGCGTATGCCGAGCGACGCCTCATTTGCCGCTTATTTAAACGGCTCGGAAGATCATCAATCATAATCAGGAGGTAAATTTTATGTCTGAAGAAAATAGAGATTTTGCAGAGAGCGAAGAAATGAATGTCTCTCAATCGAAAAAGAAAAAACGGATTGTTATTATAACAACGGCTGCCATCGTTGTGATCGCAGTGGTTGCGGTATGCGTCTGGAAATTCGCTGGAAGCAGCGAAACGGCGGGCGGTGAGAACACTTCCGGCAATACGGTCACCGCTGCCGAAACCACTCAGCTCACTCCGGGAATCGAAAACGGTGAATTCGTGGAAAGCGCGCCTGCCGCTTCACAGAGCAGCGGATCATCCGGCAACGGCTCGGGCGGAGGCTCTCAGAGCGGTTCGGGTTCTCAGGGCGGTTCCGGCTCGCAGGATCAGAATCAGTCTGCAGGCGGTTCAGAGAACGGCGGCTCGGATAACGGCGATTCCGAAAAGGAAGAGCCTGTTTCAAGGTATATAGATGTTGAGATAACCATGCCGAATGACGGCGGTGCTTCGGATAAACTGTTTGTGTATGTAAACGGTGAGCTTCAGAATGAGGAAGGCGTTGACGTCAGTATTAACGGTTGGGTATACCGTTTCCGCACGGCAGAGCAGTATGAGGGTGTTGTCAGAGTTGAGGCAAGGCTCCGGAATTACGGCACGAGCGCGTCTCAGGTTTCCACCGAAACGGGAGATTCCGTTATGTTCTCCATGCCTCTTGACGGCTCAGAGGAAAATTTCGTGGATCTCGGCTGAAAAGGATAGAATTACAGACGGAGCGCTCCTTGATCGGAGCGCTTCGTCAGGCTGTCGATAAAGTCGGCTGAACCGCGCAAAGGATAAATTTGTTTGCAAAATGATGAATTGAAAGGAGCGATGCCCGCATCGCTCCGCTTAAATCTTACAAAGTAATAACCTCGCTCAAGTATTTGAGCGGGGTTGCGCTTTCCGCCTTTGTCGGCTTTACCGTACCCATGTACGCCTACAAGCCGCCAAATGCGAAATTCAGCTCGATTTCTCGAACCCTGTTCAGCGTGTAGGATACGTATTTTTCTAAATTTTTGCTTTTTCTACACGCTGCGGAGCGCTCCTTGATCGGAGCGCTCCGTTTTTCGTGCGCATTAAGAATGATTTTGTAAATTTTTGGCTGAAATACTGCTTTTTGGTTTGATTTACCGAAAAATCGGTGAATTATATAATTTTACGCTGTTTGAACGGCGGATAATTATATAAAATTATTTTAAATATTAAAAATGTTTATTGAATTATGATATTTGTTGTGTTAAAATATGTGCGGACTGCGAAAAGGGCATAGTGCGCCCTTTTGCTATCAGGGGAGAGTATAGGATGTGTTCTTTGGCCGCGTATCTGCGGCGCGGATTCTTCCCGCTGTCTGAATCTGTAAATTATGAACAAAAGTTCTGTCAGGAGGTAATTGATTAAAATGTTACAAAGAAAAAAGAAAACGATGGACGGTAATAACGCCGCTGCTCATGTTTCTTATGCGTTTACTGAAGTAGCTGCTATCTATCCCATTACCCCGTCGTCCGTTATGGCTGAGGTAACAGATGTTCTTTCATCACAGAGTGCCAAGAACATTTTCGGCCAGAGCGTAAAGGTGCAGGAGATGGAATCAGAAGGCGGCGCGGCAGGTGCTGTTCATGGTTCTCTTTCGGCAGGTGCGCTCACAACTACTTATACGGCTTCACAGGGTCTTCTTCTTATGATCCCGAATATGTATAAGATCGCCGGCGAGCTTCTCTCTTCGGTCATCCATGTATCCGCACGCTGTGTTTCCACGCATGCGCTCAATATTTTCGGAGATCATTCGGATATTTATGCCTGCCGTCAGACAGGTTATGCAATGCTCTGCTCCAATAACCCGCAGGAGGTTATGGATCTCGGTGCCGTTGCGCATCTTTCCACTCTGAAATCTTCCGTGCCTTTCCTTCATTTCTTTGACGGATTCCGTACTTCGCACGAGATCCAGAAGATCGAGGTCTGGGATTACGAAGATCTTAAATCCATGGTGGATATGGACGATGTTAAGCGCTTCAGAGCGCACGCTCTGAATCCTGAGCATCCCACACTGCGCGGCTCTGCCGAAAACTCGGATATCTTTTTCCAGCACAGAGAGGCTTGCAACAAGTATTATAACGATGCCGTAGAGACCACTGTTATGTATATGAACATGGTAAATGAAAAGATCGGCACGGATTATAAGCCGTTCAATTACTACGGCGCTCCTGATGCAGAGCACATCATCATTGCTATGGGCTCCGTATGCGACACCATTGCCGAAACTGTTGATTATCTTAACGCAAGAGGCGAAAAAACAGGTCTTGTTAAGGTTCATCTTTACAGACCCTTCTCAGCAAAATACCTGCTTGACGTTATCCCCTCAACAGTAAACAAGATTTCTGTTATAGACAGAACAAAAGAGCCCGGCTCTATCGGCGAACCGCTTTATCTGGATGTTGTTGCCGCTCTGAAAGGCTCTCCGTTTGAAACAACTCCGATCTATCACGGCCGTTACGGACTCGGCTCAAAGGATACCGTTCCCGCTCATATTATTGCTATCTATAACAATATGAATGCGGACGAGCCTAAAGAGGTCTTCACCATCGGTATTGTTGATGATGTTACGAATCTTTCACTTGAGGCCGGCGAGAATATTGACACAACTCCCGCAGGCACCACAAGCTGTAAGTTCTGGGGTCTCGGCTCAGACGGTACGGTCGGCGCAAACAAGGACTCCATCAAGATCATCGGTGATAACACGGATAAATATGCACAGGGTTACTTCTTCTATGATTCAAAGAAGTCCGGCGGTATCACCGTATCGCATCTTCGTTTCGGCGATAACCCGATAACCTCCACTTATCTGATCAATAAGGCTAATTTCGTTGCCTGCCACTGCCCATCATATGTAACAAAATATGATATGGTTCAGGATCTTGTTCCCGGCGGCACATTCCTTCTCAACTGCATCTGGTCGCCTGAGGAGCTTGATAAACAGCTTCCGGCAGCTATGAAGAGATATATTGCAAATAACGATATCAATTTCTATATCATCAACGGTATCAAGATCGCTGAAGAGGTAGGTCTTGCAGGAAGAGCTTCAACGATTCTTCAGTCCGCCTTCTTCACCATTTCCGGCATTCTTCCCGTTGACAAGGCGATCGAGCTTATGAAAGCAAAGGCAACTGCCAAGTTTTCTAAGAAGGGTGACGCTGTTGTAGCTGCGAACCACCAGGGTATTGACAGAGGCTCCAAGGAAGTCATCAAAGTTGATGTTCCCGAAAGCTGGAAGACCGCTGCCGATGAGGAGAAAGAGCTTGAAGTAAAGACAGACCGTCCTGAAATGAAGAAATTCGTTAAGGAGATTCTTGACCCGGTTGATCATCAGAAGGGTGATAAGATCCCCGTATCTAAGTTTGTCGATATGGCAGACGGCGTATATCCTCAGGGTTCTTCCGCATTTGAAAAACGCGGTATTGCCGTTGATGTTCCTGAATGGGATCCCGCAAGCTGCGCTCAGTGTAACAGATGCGCAATGGTTTGCCCGCACGCTGTTATCCGTCCTGTTGCTCTTACGGCAGAGGAACTTGCAGCTGCACCTGCAAATACCAAATCCGTTGATCTCAAGGTTCCGAAGGATTCAGGTCTTAAATTTGCTCTTATCGTTTCAACCCTTGACTGCACAGGCTGTGCGTCCTGCGCAAATGTCTGCCCGACCAAGTCTCTCACAATGAAGCCCATCGCTTCTCAGATGGACAGCCAGCCGGTATTTGACGCTCTTTGCGACATCGATCCCAAGCCCGAGGTAGCATCGGATAAAACCATCGTTTCAACACAGTATCTCAAGCCTTATCTTGAGTTCTCCGGCGCCTGCGCTGGCTGCGGCGAAACGCCTTACGCTAAGCTTGCTACGCAGCTTTACGGCGACAAGATGTATATCGCTAACGCAACCGGATGTTCCTCGATCTGGGGCGGTTCCGCACCGTCAACACCTTACACGGTCGATAAGAAAGGAAACGGTCCTGCTTGGTCTAACTCACTGTTTGAAGATAACGCGGAATTCGGTCTCGGCATGTTCCTTGCACAGTCTCAGATCCGTGAAAGACTTGCCAAAGACGCGCTTGCTCTTAAAGACACAAGCGTTGGCGACAAGGTTCAGGCTTATCTTGATACTTTCCATTCAACACGCGGAAATGACGCTCCGGCAAAAGCTCTTATTGAAGCTCTTGAGAATACAACATTTGAGGGTGCTGAGAAAGAAGCCGCTGAAGACTTCCTTAAGGATAAGAGCTATGCTGCTAAGAAGAGCCAGTGGATCTTCGGCGGTGACGGCTGGGCTTATGATATCGGCTTCGGCGGTCTCGATCATGTGCTTGCTCAGAATCAGGACGTAAACGTTCTCGTGTTTGATACCGAGGTTTATTCAAATACGGGCGGTCAGGCATCTAAGGCCACTCCTACCGGCGCAGTAGCACAGTTTGCCGCTTCGGGTAAGATCACAAAGAAAAAGGATCTTGCCAAGATCGCTATGTCTTACGGTTATATCTATGTTGCTCAGGTTGCTATGGGCGCTGATTATAATCAGTGTCTGAAAGCGTTCAAAGAGGCGGAGGCTTATAACGGTCCGTCACTTATCATCTGCTATGCTCCCTGTATCAACCATGGTATCAAGATGCCGTTCAACCAGGCAGAGCAGAAGAAAGCTGTTGCAGCAGGCTATTGGAATCTGTTCAGATTCAATCCCGATCTTGTTGAACAGGGCAAGAATCCGTTCAGCCTTGATTCCAAGGCTCCCACAGCTGATTATATTGAATTCATCAACGGTGAAACACGTTACTCTTCACTCAGAAGAAGCTTCCCCGACAAGGCGGATAAGCTGTTTGATATTGCTGCCAAGAACGCAGTTGCAAAATACAACGATCTTCTTCGCACGGTTGAGTATTACGCGCCTAAAAAGGATTAATCGGTAAATACTGGAATTGATTAACTGTATACACCTTTTGGTTTAAGCCAATTAACAAAACGGGACTTCACAAGAGGTCCCGTTTTTGTTATAATTTTATATATGCATTAGATACAATTTGATTCACAGTATAAGGTGTTTTTATGTTTAATTTGCAAAAAGAGTCGTTCTTCATAGATCTTTCATATAAAAAACAATTTGATTATGATGTTATCATCGTTGCAGGTCAGTCCAATGCGGAGGGCTATGGAAAGCACGACCCAAAATATATCTACACACCGCATAGACCCATCTACGGATACAACGGCAAAAAAGGTGTGACTCTCGCGGGTGATAAGCAATACGGTATCGGTAATAAAGCTGCCTCTTTTGCTCTTTATTTTGCCGATAAATATGTTAAATCGGGCTGTCTTGCTTCCGGCAGATCCTTGCTTGTGCTGAACGCGGCAGTCGGCGGAACAGGCTTTTCGGATCACCGCTGGGGAAAAGGCGAAGACCTATCGGAGCGTCTGTACTTTCTTACTGAAAAATTTTTACATAAAAACCCGAGAAACAGATCGGTTGCGTTTTTATGGCATCAGGGTGAAACAGATGTGCAGGAAAAGATGGATCCCCAAGCTTACGCGGAAAATCTTAAAGTTATAGTAGAGCGTGTGCGCAGGATAACGCAGAATCCCTTTCTTCCGTTTATCAGCGGAAATATGGTTCCCTCATGGATGTCTGAAAATCCTTTTTCATACGAGATCGCGGATGCGACGCGTTTGTTGATGAAAAACCTGCCTTTCTGCGCGTATGTTGAAACAGACGGATTAATCGGAAATCCCGGAGAAGATCATATTCACTTTTCGCGCTCAAGCTGCGCCGAACTCGGCGGAAGATATTTTGAAAAATACTGCGATATATTGAAAAGAAGATAACTTAATGGATTCAAGTCAAAACTTCAAACTAAAATCAAGGTGATCAGCGTGTTTGAAAATCTAAAAAAGATATCTGTTCCGATTCCCGGAGAGCATAGCAAAAAGCCGCTTTCGATCAATTTAGTAGGCGAAACGATTTGTGATGAAAAATTTAATATTAAGAGGGAAAGCAGCGATCTGATCTCTCTGGAATACATCGTTGACGGATATGGTACCCTTGAAATTAACGGGCAGGTCCTGAAACCGGAGAAAGGCGATGTTTTCTTTTTGCCTATGGGAAGCAGACATCATTATTTTTCACAGCGGGAAAACGGCTGGCACAAGTACTTTATTTCGTTTTACGGAAAAATGGCTGATGCGCTTATAGAAAATTATCTGCCTGAAGACACATATCTTTTTAAAGGCGTGTTTCTTGAAAAAAATTTCCGAAGGGTGTTCGATATCGCTTTCAACACGGAAAGTCTGTCGGAAACAGAGCAGCTTCTGGGCGTTGAGCTTTTCAAGATATTTTCTTCACTGTATGAGAAACGCACCGTGGATCAGCTGGATTTTGCTGATAAGATAAAAAGAAATATAGAAAATCATCTGGATGATGAATTTAATCTGGATGCTTTGTGCAGTTATATGAATTATTCAAAAAATCATATTATTAATGTGTTTTCCGATAAATTCGGAAAGACGCCGTATCAGTATTATCTTGAATGTAAAATCAATCTTGCAAAGGATTATCTTCTGAATACCAATCTCACGATATCAGAAATTGCATCTGCACTTTCCTATTCTAATCCGCAATATTTTTCGCTTTGTTTTAAGAAAATGACGGGATATTCTCCCCGGAATTACAGAATCAATGCAAAAATGTGATAATTTATATTCTTTTTGTGATTAATATAAATGAAAAATAGCTGTTTTTGTGATATTTTATTATAAGAGGCATTTTATTCTGCCGGAAAGAAGGTGAATTAAATGAAAGATCTTTCATTTTATCTCGTTACCGATACGCATTATTATGATACATCGTTTAAAGCAAGCGGTCCGGCTTATGAGAGAAGGAGCCGCACGGATCAGAAATGCGTGGCGGAGACCGGCGCAATCATTGATGCCGGATTTGCACAGATAGCCGCAGATAAAGACGCGGATATCATTCTCATTCCCGGTGACCTTGTTTACAGAGGCGAATATCAGAGCCATGTGGGCTTCAGGGAAAGACTGTATAAGCTTAAAGAGCAGGGCAAAAGAATTTATCTTATAACCGCCCGCCACGATTATGCTGAAAATCCCGTTGAATTCGACGGCGAAGAGGAGATACCCGTAAAAGGAATGGAACGCAGTGACCTGCGTGATTTTTACGGGGATTTCGGATTTGATGAGGCTATTTCGGAGCATCAAGAGTCCATGTCTTACGTGGTTCAGCTTCAGCCGGGTTACAGACTGCTTGCGTTGAACTGTGACGGAGACTGCAAAGATTTCAAAGGCCTTTGGGACGATCAGATGAGGTGGGCGCTTGATGAAATTAAAAAGGCGCATGACGCCGGTGATTACATATTTGCTATGACCCATTATCCGCTGCTCCCGTTTTCGCCTGTTATGAATTTTATAGGAGACGCTAAGTTGACCGACTGGGAAAAGCGTGCAAATGAATTTGCGGACGCCGGTATGAATCTGATTTTTACAGGCCATATGCACGCCCAGGCACTTACTCAATACACAACTGAAAAAGGGAATACCATAACGGATATTCAGACGGGCTGCTTTGTCGGTTGCCCCTGCGCTTACCGCCGTGTTGTGATGGATGATGAAAAGATAACCGTAAAGTCATACACGATCCATGATTTCGACTGGGATAAAGGCGGCAGATCCGCGTCTGAGTATTTTCAGTGGCGTTTTGACAGGATGATCCTTGATATAGTGGACGCTATGGCTTATGATTTTGCGTTCTTCACAAGACTTTTCGGCGGTCCGGAAAAGAATAAAAAACTGAAAATACCGGTAACAATAGCCGGAAAGATCCTGCAGAAGCTCACGCTCGGCGGAGTCGGAAGACTGCTTTGCTTCAAGGTCGATCCTACAATCAAGCACAAGCTTCTGAAAGATACCGCTGTAGAACTTGTCAGGAATATTTTTGTAGGCGATGAGCCTTATGTTCGGGGAACGCCTATGTATAACGCCGTAAACAGCTTTTTAAGCAGGCTTTCGCCTGTTCTTCATATCGTAGAAAACAAGCTCGGCGAAAAACAGCCGCTTCTGGCTGATATCAAGGGCTTTGTGCTTTCTATGATCGGTGATGAAAAGCAGATGGATTATGATGCTGTGCTGAAAAAGTAATTCAAAGGGGTAAATTTTATGGAAAATGTAATTGCTTCTCCTGTTTCCCAGGAGAAAAAATATGTTAAAATAAAAGAATTCGTGCTCTATTTGTTTGCCGTGTTCTTTTATACGAATATGACGGGCATGATAGGTTCTTACAGAAGCGCTTATCTTGTCAATGTGCTGAGACTCAGTGACAGCGAGGTTTCGTTGTTCAACACGCTTGTAAGCATCATTCCGTTTGTGCTGAATTTCTTTATAACAATGTATATTGACGGCAGACGGCCGGGCAAACGGGGAAAATTCAGACCGCTTGCCTTTTTGGTTGCAATACCCTGCGGCGCATTGCTTGTGCTTAGCTTTTGGGCGCCGCCGGGGCTTTCAGGCTCTCTTCTTCTTGTTTATGTAACTGCTATTGCTGTGCTTTGGGCAGTAGCCACGAATTTCGGTGATTCCATAAACAAGGTCGCAAATGTTATGACTCCAAATCTGAAAGAAAGGGATACGCTTCTTGCTTTTAGAAGTATCTGTTCGGCAGTCGGAAACTCCGCACCGCTTGTCATTATACTCGTGATCGGTCTGATTTGGAAGGATGAGGGAACGCAGTATATTATCGGTGCGGCGCTCTGCGCTGTCATAGGCACGATTCTTCTCTTTGTCGGTACCAAGACGATAAAGGAACGTGTTGCCTACAGTGGCAACAGGAAAAATCCTCTCATTGGAATCAAAGATGTGCTTGTAAATAAGTATGCTTGGGTAATCATCATTTCTGAATTTTTGAAAAACTTCAGAGGAATCGCCACATACATGGGTGTGTTTATGGCTGCAGCGCTGCTTGGCAGCACGAGCCAGTTTCTGTGGTTCGGTCTTCCGACGGGTATAGGCACTGCTGTGGGAATGCTCCTTATAAACTTCCTGCTTAAAAAGTTTAATTCAAAAGTGCTCTATATTGCCAGCGGTATTTATTCAATAGTTGTAAACGGAATCGCTTTTGCAGTAGGGTATGTTTATTTCAATAATCCCAGCACTGTACTTCAGATTGTGTTTATATTCTTCCTATTCCTTATAGGACTTCAGTTCGGCGCATCAAACCTTCTGCCCAGCATGTTTCAGGCGGATGTGCTTGAGGATATCGAAGTCAAAACAGGTAAAAGACTTGACGCGACCCTGCCGTTTGTAATAGGAATCTTCACAATGATAAGCGGCACGATCGCTCAGGCTCTTGCGCCGGGAATCCTTTACGGTGATCATTCGATTATCGGCTATATTCAGCCTACCGATGCTATACCGGAACCGGAGCAAAGCATTCAAACAAAAGTTATGATGCTTTTCTTCTACACTGTTTTCCACGGCATTATGATGTTCCTTGCCGGCGTTCCGTTCTTCTTCTATAAACTTACGGGTAAACGTAAGGAAGTAATTCATGAAAAAGTGCTTGAGATGAGGGCACAGTTTGAAGCGGAAAATAAAGAGTGATTCAAAAGTTTGACGTAATCAATAACAAAGGTCCGTGCTGTGAACAGCACGGGCCTTTCTTGTTCTTGCAGTGAACTTCATCAGATTTTACTTAAGCATTTCAAATTCAGGGTAATATTTGAATTTTGCTTCTCCAAGGATCTTACTTTCTTTAACATAGGCATTATCCCAGAATCTTGAATCGTGTGATCTGTTTCTGTTGTCTCCCATGCAGAAATACAGATTTTCCGTAACAACATATTCACCGCTGCTATTCGGTTCGCAGTATTTGTCGGTAAATCCCGCAAATCCTACCCGCATTCCGTTTTCGGCATAGCAGTTGATTCCGTCCGTAGTTATGGTTTCTCCCTTTTCGGGAATATAATACGGTCCGTAATTTCCTGTGGGCGTTTCGGTGGTAATGAAGCTCTGATCTGTTTCAGTTGTGTTGCCGTTTTTGTCCGTAACATAGGCGATGCCGTCAATGACCTCAACCGTTTCACCCGGCAGGCCGATCACTCTTTTAACGAATATCTGGCTCTCGTCGTCAGGATAATCAAAAAGGATAATGTCGTATCGCTGCGGTTCCTTGTTGATGTAGGCAAGGCGGCTTGCAATGATTCTGTCCTGCTCGTTTATGGTGTTCATCATGGAGCCGGTAGGAACAACGGCGTTCGCAAACACGAACATCTTCAAAAGAACGGCAACGATTACAGCTATAACGATCGGAAGCAGAAAATCAACTGCTTCCTGAAGCTTGCTTTTCGGCTTTTTTTCTTTTTTCTTTTTTTTGCCTTTTACAGCCGGGGCGGCCGTTTGTTCGGAAACAACCCTGCTTTCAATTTCATCGATCTGCTTTGTGACGCTGATCTCGGGGTTTATGCTGGTGTTGAAATATTTCGCTCCGCAGTTGGGGCAGGTAATCCAGTCCGCATTTTCCTCAATGCCTTCAAAACCGCATTTTTTGCATTTCATTTAATTTCTGCGCCTCTTTCTTGATTTCTTTAATATTCCGCCCAGCTCAACGATTTCATTATACGCAGCTGCGGAATTTTTTATTCTGAAGCCCTCCGCGTCGCTGGTAAGTTCTGTGGAAAGCACTGCTTTCACTTTTTTCTCATATCCTGAGCAGTCAAGAGAACGGTCTATATAGATCTTAGCCATTGCATTTTTTTCACGTACTATGGTTATCGTGTGGCTTGAACCGCTAATTGAATTTTCGGACCTCAGTCTGAGAGTGCCTAAACGCACGCACACGAACCCTTTCTCAACACTGATCATTATGTCGTTATTCTGACATATGATACCGTCTGTTCCGTCATAGTCAAAGGTTATCGTGAAAGCATTGCATTCGTCAGTATCCGAATACCGTTTATCTTCTTTTCCGAATTGAAAGATCTTCACTTCAAACGGCGCGAGCGTAAGGTTTATTTTATCGTTATAATTGTAAACATCTGAGCTTTCCGCGCCGTTTTTATTCAATACATTATAACGGCGCACTCCCTTCAGGTCCTCGGGGCAGCCCATAAGCTTGTTGAGCGTGAGCGTAAGCGGCGCCGATTCATTCGTCGGATTTCTCAGCGCTATAACGCCTTCGCCGCTGCGAGTCCATGAGGCGTAGCAGTATATGTTATTCTCAGCCGGATTGCCGCCCAGCATAACGGCGTTTTTAAGAATGTGGTGATTCGCTCTCTGCCAGTTGAGCACGCGCGCCAGTATCTGCCATTTTTCCTCATTCATCATACTTTCGGAAATGTAAAGCTCATTGAGAGCAGCGCCGCGGCAGGCGTTCCAGAAAAACGCCTTTTCAAATTCGGAGTCGGTATAGTCAAGGTGTGCCTCGCGCCCGTAAATCGGCTCGTGATTGTAAATGTTTGAAAGCGGGAACTGAAGTCCTCTTGTAACAATGAAGTCATAGTATATGGAGTCGCGGTAGGTCAGTTCGGCATCCACCTGCGCCTGTTCACCCTTGGGATAATTTTCCGCGAAGCCGATATCCAGACTGTTCTGAAGCCATATGGAATTGACATACTGAAGCCACCACGGAGAGGGGTTGACATAGCAGGTAAAGTTTATCCAAAGCTCTTTTCCCTGCTTTTTTCTGACTTCGCGCATCGCCTTGAATATCCTGATCCAGCGCCGCCAAAGCTCGGTCACGAAATACATATCGTGATCTCCGCCCGTGATGTGGTCATGTTTCTGGTTTTTACACGGTTTTAAACAAAAGCCGTCCAGCTTCCAGTAAGCAATATCGTTTTCTTTTGTTGCTCTGACAAGAAATTCTTCAAGGTTTTTAAGATATGTTTTTGAGCAGACGCAGATATCGTCCGACTCTGCGTTATAATATCCGTTTCCCGCGCGTTCTATTCGTTTTGCGAATTTGGAATTGTAATTATATCCGCCGCGCGGACCGAGCCATAAGCCGAATGCACTGCCAAGACACTTTGTAAGATAACTCAGATCGAGAACGCCGTTCGGGAATTTTTTCTGGTTCATACTCCAGAAATCCGCCTTGTAGTTGTTCCAGCCGTCATCAATAACGTATCCGTCAAGCGGAGGAATACCATGTGAAGAAAGCCGGCTCTCCGTTTTGTAAAAGGCAGACTGGATGTTATCGGCGTCAATATCCATCATTCGGTCATACCAAGTGTTATATTGAACACGAAAATCGGATTTAACGGCGATCGTGTCTATATATTCAAAAAACGCTTGCTTCAGATCAACCATCATCGCGCTTTTTGCGGCGCCCATAACGGTTGTGGGGCACACGATTTTTCTTTCCGCGCTTTTTCCTATAAAATAAAATATCTGACCTCTGCCATGGTAAACACCGTTTTTTGTGGCAGGGAAAACACAGCCGAAAAACAGGCTGTCGATATAAAACGGCTGCCCCAGATCCGAATAGAATGCATCGGTCTCCGTAGGGCCTCCGTTTGCGGTATAAGAGGTTTTTGAGTTTACGATCCCGATATTTTCCAGCAAAACATAATCGATCGTTTTGGGCTCGCTCTGCTCAATGGCGATCTGCTTTTCCAGCGTATCGCCGTCGGAGCCTATACGGTAGCTCATTGTAACGGTCGTGTGCATTTCTTCCACAAAACGGAAAAAGAGTTTGCCGTCTTTTTCAACCGCTTCGCTTACAGCCAGATTCTTGGAGGAAAGCGTATCGCCGTCTGTGAATTTGATTTCAAATTCACTGCCGCTGCCGTCGGGAATAAAGTTCATTCCCGAATAAGTATTTATGATCTGGGAGGCATACAGATAGCCGTCTGTAACCTTGAATTCCCGTTCAAGTTTGCCGCTTTTAAGTTTAAACATATTCTGTTCCTTTTCCGCTTTATTTGTTTTTGGTTTCTATCTGAGAAAGCGCTCTCGCGAGCTGGTCGGGGCAGGAGGTCTGCTTAAATCCGCACTTAATGCCCGAAAGCGTGTCCTTTACCTCTTTAACGCTTTTTCCTTTTACAAGCGCGCATATGCCTTTGAGATTTCCGTTGCAGCCGCCTGTAAATGTAACGTTTTCTATTGTTTTACCGTCGTCTGAGATGTCTATGGTGATCTGGCTGGAACAGGTTCCCGCCGTTTTGTATGTATATGTCATAATGTTCACTTTCCCTAAAAAGATATTCTGAATTATATAATATAATACATTATATTATAATCAATATTAAAAATCATTTCAATAATAAATTATTACATGTTTTTAAATTTATAAAAATTATGTTTACTTTAATCTTGAAATGAATCATGGCTTATGATATTATAAAAATAATTTAAAAAACAGAAATTCCTGCGGTTTTGTTCAGGCGAAAATTCGGGCATATCCGTATGTTTTTCTGCAAATATTCAGTATAAAAGGGGTAATGATCATGGAAAAATTAAAGGTCGGAATCATAGGTGCAGGCAGAATAGGGCAGGTTCACGCGAAATCGATAACCTACCATATTCCGCAGGCGGAGATCGTTGCGATCTCTGATATTTACGAGGAGGGCGCCAAAAAAGTGGCTGAGGAGCTCGGCATCCCGAATTATTACAAGGACTATCACAGAATCCTTGACGATCCGGCAATAGATGCTGTACTTATCTGTTCTTCAACGGATACGCATGCGGATATCGCCTGCGAAGCAGCCGCGGCAGGCAAGCATATTTTCTGCGAAAAGCCTGTTGATCTGACCGTGGAAAAAATAAAAAAGGTTATCGAAGCTGTGGACAAAGCGGGAGTCAAGCTTCAGATAGGCTTCAACAGAAGATATGACCACAATTTCGCATACATAAAAAAACTTGCCAATGACGGCAAGATCGGTAAGCTTCAGACAATCAAGATCACAAGCCGTGATCCCGAGCCGCCTTCAATCGATTATGTGAAAGTCTCAGGCGGTATCTTCCTTGATATGACTGTTCATGATTTTGATATGGCTCGCTTTATCGGCGGAGAGGTCGAAGAGGTCTATGCAAACGCAACGGTTATGGTAGACCCGGCTATCGGCGAGGCGGGAGATGTTGACACGGCTCTTGTTGCGCTCAAATTCAAGAGCGGCGCTATCGGCGTGATCGATAACTGCCGCAGAGCGTCCTACGGCTATGATCAGCGCCTTGAGGTGTTCGGTTCAAAAGGTCAGGCGGCAGCCGCTAACGATAAGCCGACCAATGTTGCTTTTATTGATGAAAACGGCAGTGTTGAAGATAAACCGCTGTATTTCTTCCTCGAAAGATATATGCAGTCCTTCACGGACGAAATGACACAGTTTATAGATTGTGTTTTAAACGATAAACCCACGCAGACCACTGTTTACGACGGTCTTGAGGCGCTGCGTCTCGGTCTTGCGGCAAAGAAATCGGTTGCAGAGCACAGACCCGTTAAACTTTCAGAAATCGAGGGCTGATCATGAAAAGAGAAAGATTGACAATGTCTCAGGCGCTTGTGCGCTTTCTTGACAATCAGTATATAGAGTGCGACGGCGTGGAAACAAAATTCGTTTCCGGCATTTTCGGCATTTTCGGTCACGGCTGTGTAGTAGGCGTCGGGCAGGCGCTCGAGCAGGGCGGTCATAACCTTAAATTCTATCAGGGCAAAAACGAACAGAATATGGCGCTTGCCGCTGTTGCTTACGCCAAGCAGATGGACAGAAAAGCGATCATTCCCTGCGTATCCTCAATAGGACCCGGCGCAACGAATATGGTAACTGCCTGCGGCTGCGCAACGGCAAACAGAATACCGCTGCTCGTGCTGCCGGGCGACACATTCGCCTGCAGACAGCCGGACCCCGTTTTGCAGCAGGCTGAGTTCTTTGATAACTACGGCAGAACCGTTACGGACGCTTTTAAAGGCGTTTGCCATTATTTTGACAGAATCGTAAGACCCGAACAGCTTATGACAGCCTGTATCAACGCGATGCGTGTGCTTACGGATCCGGCTGATACCGGCGCGGTCTGCCTTGCCATGCCCCAGGATGTGGAGGGGGAGGCGTACGATTATCCCGAACACTTCCTGCAAAAGCGCGTATGGCATATGGACAGGAGACCTATTACGGCTTCACAGCTTGAAAGAGCGGAAAGCTTGATCAGATCCGCCAAAAAGCCGATCCTCGTGTGCGGCGGCGGTGTGCGTTACAGCGGCGCGGAAAAGGAACTTCTTGAATTTGCCGAAAAGTATAATATCCCGATCAGTGAAACACAGGCGGGCAGAAGCCTTGTTTCATGGGATCATCCGCTCAATCTCGGCGGTATCGGCGTAACCGGCGGCAAAGCCGCCAATGTCATCGGCAGGGATGCGGATCTTATCATCGGCGTAGGTACAAGATTCACCGATTTCACGACTTCGTCAAAATGGCTGTTCCATGAGAACAGAAAGGTGCTCGGCATAAATATCTGCCCGTTTGACGCATACAAAATGGACGCCGAAGCGATCGTTGCGGACGCGAAAGAGGCGCTGAAAGCGCTTATCGGCGCCTGTGATGGATATAAAACAGCGTATACGGACGAGATCGCGAACGCGAAAAAAGAGTGGGACGCAATTGTTGACGAATATTATTCAACAGAACTTCCCGGCGGACTGAATCAGACGCTCGCGCTCGGAATCATCAACGAGTTTATGGGAGAGGATGATGTTGCCGTTGCCTCCGCAGGTTCGCTTCCGGGCGATATGCAGAGACTTTTCAGACCGAAAAAGCGCGGCACTTATCATATGGAATACGGCTATTCCAATATGGGTTATGAAATAAACGGCGCGCTCGGCGCAAAGCTTGCCGAGCCTGAGCTTGAGGTGTACGCATTTTGTGGAGACGGCTCGTTCCTTATGGCACATTCGGAGCTTTACACCTCGCTTCAGGAAGGTCTTAAAATCAATGTCTGCCTGTTTGACAATATGGGCTGGGGCTGTATCGAAAACCTTCAGAACAATCAGGGCACGGATACATTCGGTACCGTTTTCCGCGCAAGAAATCCTGTAACAGGTATGCTGGACGGCGAGGAGATCCCTGTTGATTTTGCCAAGATCGCAGAAGGCTACGGTGCGAAAGGTTATACGATACGCACCTCCGATGAACTCAGGGCAGCGCTTGAAGACGCAAAAAAACAGACGAGATCGGTGCTGTTTGATATAAAGGTGCTTCCCAAGACGATGACGCCGGGCTTTGAATCCTGGTGGAGAGTCGGTGTTGCGGAAGTCTCCAAGAGCGAGACTGTTGCCGCCGCTTATGAGGATATGCAAAAACACATTAAGGAAACATTTGATTATTAAATCTATCTGAAAGGTACATACATGATGCTTGATAAAAATAAAGTGAAACTTGCCATAGCCCCTATCGGCTGGACAAATGACGATATGCCGGATCTCGGCGCGGAAAACACCTTTGAGCAGTGCATAAGTGAAATGGCGCTTGCCGGCTTCAAAGGCACCGAGATCGGCAATAAATATCCCAAAGATCCTAAGGTTCTTAAAAAATATCTTGATATCAGAGGGCTTCAGGTCTGCAATGCCTGGTTCTCCTCCTATCTCACCTCAAAGCCTTATGAGGAAACCATCGCCGCGTTTAAGGAGCACTGCGATAAGCTCTGTGAGCTCGGCGCAAAGGTAATAGGTGCTTCGGAGCAGGGCAATTCCATTCAGGGCTGCCTTGATAAGTCAATCCTTGACGAAAAGCCTTATTATACAGATGAGCAGTGGGAAATTGTGGTTAAGGGCTTCAATGAGATGGGCGAGTATGCCCGTTCAAAGGGGATGTATTTCACAGTTCATCACCATATGGGCACAGGCGTACAGACCGTTGAGGAGATAGATAAACTGATGGAGATGACGGATCCCGAACTCGTTTATCTGCTCTTTGACAGCGGCCATCTCACCTTTGCCGGTATCGACCCGGTTCCCGTTCTCAAAAAGTATGTCAACCGTGTAAAGCATGTTCATTTGAAGGATGTGCGCATGAAAGTGTATCATGAGCAGGTAGTCCCGAACCATATGAGCTTTCTTGACGCCGTACGCGCGGGTGTGTTCACCGTTCCGGGAGACGGTGATGTAGATTTCAAGCCTATATTTGATATCCTTGCTGAAAATGATTACGAAGGCTGGGTGGTTGTTGAGGCGGAGCAGGATCCTGCCAAGGCAAACCCGTTTGAGTACGCTGTTAAGGCAAGAAAATACATTGCCGAAAACACCGGGCTTTAATGTTTAAAATGCAATAACAACAAAAGAAAAGAGCGGTCATTCCGCTCTTTTTTGTTTATGAATATCGTTTTATATTTAAAATTATCTGAAATCAAAGAGTTCCTTTTCCGTTATATCAAGTTTTTCGCATATTTTAAATATTAAATCAAGTGAAGGCGCGTTTTTTCCTAATTCCAACGCTGAAAGATGCGAACGGTCAATATCAAGTATCTCAACAAATTCAAGCTGTGTATATCCTCTTCGTTTTCTGTAATACGCAATATTCAGTCCCAATTCTTTATATTTTTGCTGATATTTACTGTCCATTCGCACCTCCGCAAGATCTGCTGCAATTTCTTTTGATTATGTATATGTAATATTGTAATGAAATATACGAGAACAATAAACATTGTGAGAATAGAATAATAACTATTGAAAGTAGTCATAATCATTGTTAAAATAGTCATATATAATATGATTTTCCAATCAGAGGAGGCTTTTCAGATGCTTGTGTTAGTGGTTCTGGGCGTAGCGGTAGGTGTGGGTGTGTATTTTTTAATTTCGTATTTATATAATAAAAAAGGTATGCTTTATAAAAGCGTTTATAAACACCATCCTGAAAGATTTACAACCGTGAAAGCCACCGTGATAAAAATCTCGCAGCGTTATGAATCCGGAGGTTATGTCAATGACGGCTCCGGCAGCTCATATGGAAGTACAGAGGAATATATTTACTTTGAAACGGAAAACGGTGAAAGGCTTTCATTTTATATCACTTCACAAGATAATTTATATAATGTCGGGGACACCGGTTTGCTTACATATTACAAAAATAATTTCGGCGGTTTTATAGTGTCAAATGACCGGAAAGAAGATCAGAATACATAACCAAGGGGGGCAAATAAAAGGTGGACGGATTATTACTTATTCTTTTTGGTATTGCCGCATGTATTGTTGCAGTTGTTGGACCGATTATATTAGTAAAAAAACAAGAAGACAGAGAATTGGAAGAATACGCTGCAATGATAAGGGCGGTAAAAAAAGCGGTAGATCAGGCGGCACATAATTCCAGAGCGTTTACCGTGCCGGAATTCTTCCAGGTAAGGAATAAATTAAAATGTGCCCAAATGCTGAACTCAAAATTGAATTTTAAAGGAGTTTATATATTACATAACGAAACGAAAGACAAGTATTATGTCGGTCAGGCGCAGAAAATATTCAACAGAGTCAATCAGCATTTTACAGGTAAGGGAAACGGTGATGTTTACGCCGATTATAAATACGGGGATAAATTCACAATCCGATTCATAAAACTCTCCGAAAGCGGATTTCGCTCTTTGGATGATCTTGAGCACAGTGCTATTCTGACATATAATGCATATAAAAAAGGCTATAACAAAAATCGGGGAGTTCAAAATCATTCCGATCACGCATTGCGGTATAAATGAGAAATAGCTAAATGAACAGTATCATTCCATTCGCCAAATTGCCCGTGCCGTGTGCCGATCACGGATTCGGGCGTTTTTTTATGGTAATGCTATAAATAAAATTTTAATTTTGACAGTTTTTATAAGCATAATAACTATTGACTTTAACATGCTAATACGATAAAATAAGAACATAATATTAACGGAGGAAAAAAGTATGAAAAAAATGAAAAAGTTTCTTGCAGTGCTTTTATCGGTGCTGTTCGTTGCCGGTTGTTTTGCCGCCTGTTCTGATTCGCAGACTGCGTCTGCCGACAGTGATCTTCAGTACATAAAGGATAAGGGCACTATGGTAATCGGCATAACCGAATATGAGCCGATGAACTACTATGATGAAAACGGAGAGCTTACGGGCTTTGACACGGAATTTGCCCAGGCTGTTTGCGAAAAGCTCGGAGTTAAGGCTGAGTTCATCGTTGTTGACTGGGATAATAAGATTCTTGAGCTGGATTCAAAGAGCATCGATTGCTGCTGGAACGGTATGACGCTCACCGATGAGGTCATGGCGGCTATGAACTGCACGCAGCCCTATGTTAAAAATGAGCAGATCCTTGTTATGAAGAGCGATGTTATCGGCAATTACACGGATGTTGCAAGTCTTGCAGACGTTACCTTTGCTGCGGAGAGCGGCTCGGCAGGCGCTGCGGCGATTGAGGACGCCGGATATATGGCAAACTGCACAACCGTCACCGCTCAGTCGGACGCTCTTATGGAGGTTGAAAGCGGTTCTGTTCAGGCATGCGTTATAGACAGCACTATGGCAAAGGCTATGACAGGCGAGGGCACAAGCTATGCAGACCTTGCGTCGGGAATCGCGCTTACCTCTGAGGAATACGGCATCGGCTTCAGAAAGGATTCCGATGTGACTGCTGAGGTCAACAAGATCATAGAGGAAATGAAAGCGGACGGTTCGCTCCAGGAGCTTGCCGATAAATATCAGCTTACGCTCGCTTGATTTTAAAGCTTAAAATAATACTCTGAGGGCAGGGGGTATTCCTTCTGCCCTCAGGCTTTGAAAGGTATTTTATTCGTTATGGATATGGATTTGTTTCTTTCGGTAACAAAGGACCTGCTTGAGGGCTTCGGCATGACGGTGAAGCTTTTCGGTCTCACCCTTTTGCTGGCTCTGCCGCTGGGGCTTATTGTAAGCTTCGGTTCAATGAGTAAATTTTTGCCGCTCAAGCTGATCACCAAGGCGTTTGTATGGGTCATAAGGGGCACTCCTCTTATGCTTCAGCTTATAGTCGTTTATTACGGTCCCGGTCTTATATTCGGCTGGGATCTTATGGAGCGCTTCAATGCTGTGCTCATTGCGTTCGTGATAAATTATTCCTGCTATTTTTCGGAAATATACAGGGGCGGAATAGAGGCTATACCCAAAGGGCAGTACGAAGCGGGTCAGGTGCTTGGTATGACCAAATCCCAGATCTTCTTTAAGGTTGTGCTGTTTCAGGTCATAAAAAGAATTGTGCCGCCCATGAGCAACGAGATCATCACGCTTGTTAAGGATACCTCCCTTGCAAGGATCATTGCCGTTTACGAGATTATTTGGATGGCACAGAATTATATCAAGCTGGAAGGTCTGATTTGGCCGCTGTTTTACACGGGCGCGTTTTATCTTGTGTTCTGCGGCATCCTTACGCTTTTGTTCGGTTATATCGAAAAGAAAATGGATTACTATAAGGGTTAATTGCTATGTCTGTGCTTGAAATAAATAATATAAAAAAGAAATTTTCAAATAATGAAGTCCTCCGCGGCATATCCTTTTCTTTGGAGGAGGGTGAGGTGCTTTCGATCATCGGATCTTCCGGCAGCGGTAAGACTACGCTGCTGCGCTGTATGAATTTCCTTGAAAGAGCCGATGAGGGCACAATATCCGTTGACGGCAACGTTATTTTTGACGCTTCTCAGAAAGGCAGAATGTCCGAAAAGGAAATCAGAAAAAAGCGTTTGAATTTCGGGCTGGTTTTTCAGGATTTTAACCTTTTTCCGCAGTACAGCGTTATGGATAATCTTCTGCTTGCTCCGAAACTCCTTGCAAAGGAACGTCAGGACTACAAACAGAACAAGGATAAGATTCTGGAAGAGATAAGGGAAAAAGCCGATACCTTGCTCAAAAAGGTGGGCTTGTCCGATAAGAAAGACGCCTATCCCTGCGAGCTTTCAGGCGGCCAAAAGCAGCGTGTTTCAATCGCAAGGGCACTGTGCCTGTCTCCGAGAGTTCTGTTTTTCGACGAGCCGACTTCGGCGCTTGATCCTGAGCTGACCGGCGAGATATTGAAGGTTATAAAAAGTCTTGCGGCGGATAATATGACCATGGTTATCGTCACGCACGAGATGAAGTTCGCTCATGATGTTTCAGACAAGGTGATCTTTATGGACGGCGGCGTGATTCTTGAGCAGGGAACACCGCAGCAGGTATTTGATTCTCCGACTGAGCAGAGAACAAGGGAATTTTTACAGAATTACGAAAAATGATCACTATATTAACGGGAGAGTGAGTTTGTGGCTGTAAGGCTTAATTCGGATCAGGAGATCGTTAAGACCGTCAGGGACGGACTGAAACGCACGGGAGGTTACTGCCCCTGCCGGATTCAGCGCACGGAAGAATATAAGTGTATGTGCAGGGAATTTAAGGAGCAGATTGAGGATCCGAATTTTGAGGGCTTTTGCCATTGTATGCTTTATTATAAATCCAAAGACTGAGTAAATACGGCAAAATAAAGCGGCAAGGCTTAAGTCTTATTTACAATATGAAAACATGAAACGCCGGGCTTGGATTTTTCCAAAGCCCGGCGTTTGTTATCGTTGCGTTTATTGAATATGAATTACTCTTTCCCGTTTTGATTCTCATTGTTTTCTTTGGTCTGATCTTCTGCTTTTCTACTTTTTCGTATTCTGAAAAAACTTCTGCCCTGCGCTTTGCCCTCTTTTATCACAACCGGTTCCCGTTCAGGAACTTTCCAAAGATGGATTCTGCCGGTGTCATTAAATGCTTTTATGGTCATCAGCGATATCGGAACAATAAACATTCCCAGAACACCGAACAGTTTAAGACCGAAATACAGCCCTGCAAGGGTGATCAGCGGGTTTACCCCAAGTGTATCGCCCACTATCTTCGGCTCGATATACTGGCGGATTACGCTTATAACAACATATATCACCATAAGCCCTATCGCCTGCGGCACATTTCCCATAATAGCCGATATTGCTGCCCAGGGAATCAGAATACCTCCCGAGCCTGCTACCGGCAGAATGTCAAACACGCATATCGCAAGAGCGATCAGATAGATGTAGCTGTTGCTCATGATCCCGGCAACACTCATTATAGTAAAGCCTATTGAAAGCTCGCAGAAAGTGATAAACATAATCAAAAGATATGCCCTTATCATTTTTAAAATAGTGTGTGAAAATACCTGTTTTATCTCAACAAGCACATTCTTTTTGCTTTCAGGGAGCTGCAGCTGTATGAATCCCACAACTTTATGGTAATCCTTGGCAAACAGGATCCATGCGATTATGCCTATGACGATTCCGATCACTGCTGACGGCACATTTTTTGCAACATTGTATATACCGCTTACGCCGCTTGAGATTGTATTCTTGACCGTATCTCCGCTAAGTCCCAGCGCGCTTATATCAAAATCGGTTGAAAGTGAACTGATGACCTCGGTTATCTTCTGCGAAACTGTGCTGTATATGCCGTCCGGCAAAAAGCTGAGCGCTTTAAGCAGTATTTCCTGCAGGTCGGCAAGAAAACGCGGTAGATCAGCAAGCTGACCGATAAGGTAAGAGATAAATTCCCGAATCTGACCGACAAGATTGTAGATCAGAAGAATGACCGGCACAAGTATTATAGCTATTGAAAGGAGTACGAGCAGCACCGACCAAATTCCGCGGAATTTCTGCTTCGTTTTTTTTGTAAGCCATCTGAGAGGCTTCTGGAGCAGCATCGCAAAGAAAAACGAAAGCAGAAACGGCGCAACAGGCCAGAACAAATATTTAAAAAATACATAGACCAGCCCGAGTATTGCCGCTATAAAAAGCAGATTTATTAAAAAAGCACGTTTTTTTTCGGTTTTTTCAGTCATCAATAAATCCTCATAACTTCCTTTTTTATATATTCTGTTTCAATAATAATTCAATTATAATGATTTATCAAGATATATAAAAAATATTTTGAAAAAATTTAATTTTACTCTTGTATATTTTTGGTTTTAGTGATATTATATCTACCAGTGTGTTTCACAGCAAAACAGTTGTACGCAGGTGGTGGACAGATTTGTCTAAATTAAAATATCTTTTGGTAAATCAGGATCTGCTGCCGGCGGTGTATTCAAAAGTGGCGTTTGCCAAATCACTGCTGGCTTCCGGGGAGGCATTAAATGCCACTCAGGCTGCAAAAATGGCGGGAATCTCCCGATCGGCATATTATAAATATAAAGACGGTATTTTTGAATATAATCCGCAGAACGGGGGAGAGGTGCTTACGCTTTCGCTTAAGCTGAAAGACACGAAAGGTGTTCTTTCCGCGGTAACGGCAGAGCTTTACAGGGTCGGCGCAAATGTGCTCTCCATTAATCAAAGCGTGCCGCAGAACGGCGTGGCGGATGTTTCGCTTGCGGTTTATACTGCGGAGATGACTGTGAATGTTGACGCGCTTATCGAATGCTTAAACGATGTAAACGGAGTCAAAGCCGTAAACATAAACAATTGATTCAGGAGGTTAAATATGAAAGTTGCGATAATGGGTTACGGAACCGTCGGCAGCGGCGTTGCCGAGGTCATTGACACCCACAGAGAGGTTATTGCCAAACATACCGGCGGAGAAACGCTGGAGATCGCAAAAATTCTTGATCTGCGCGATTTTCCCGGCGACGTTCATGAAAAGGCTTTCACAAAAGATTTTAACGATATTTTAAACGACCCGGAGATTAAAGTTGTTGCGGAAACCATGGGAGGAGTAAATCCTGCCTTTGATTTTACGATGAAGCTTTTAAAATCCGGCAAGTCGGTTGTTACCTCAAACAAGGAGCTTGTTGCGCAGAAAGGGCTTGAACTGCTTGAAGCCGCTCAGGAAAGCGGAACGAATTATCTGTTTGAAGCAAGTGTCGGCGGCGGAATACCGATTATCCGCCCGATGTCACAGTGCCTTGCCGCAAATAATATAGAGGGTATCGCCGGCATTTTGAACGGCACCACCAATTTCATCCTCACAAGAATGATAGAGGATGATATGAGCTTTGATGACGCTCTTAAACTCGCGCAGGAAAACGGTTACGCTGAAAAAGACCCCACTGCCGATATCGAAGGGCACGATGCCTGCCGAAAAGTATGCATACTCGCTTCCCTTGCGTTCGGCAAGCATGTTTACCCGAATCAGGTGGAAACAGAGGGTATTTCCAATATAACGCTTGAGGATGTTTCGTATATCCACTCGGCAAACGGTGTGATTAAACTGCTCGGTCAGATCAAATATATTGATGAAAACAATATCGCGGCTTTTGTAAGCCCCGCTGTAGTATATAACGGAAGCCAGCTTGCAAGCGTGCGTGATGTGTTCAATGCCATTCTTGTTCGCGGAGACGCTGTCGGCGATGTGTGCTTTTACGGCAGGGGAGCAGGCAAGCTTCCGACCGCTTCAGCAGTAGTTGCCGATATGGTAGACTGCGCAAAGCACGTGGACAGAAGAAAGATCTTCGGCTGGGGTCCCGGCGAAGAGGATTATGTTGTGGATTACAAAACACAGCTTGAAATGCCTTTCTATGTAAGAGCAAAGCTTTCCGAAAACGAAGTGATGAGTATGTTCAACGATGTCAAATTCCTTTCAAGAAAGGGGCAGCCGTCTGATGAGGTCGCGTTTATAACGGATGCTATGACGCAGAAGAAGCTGTATGAGATACTCGGCGATGCAAAGGTGCTCAATGTAATTAAGGTAACAAATTATTGATTCGGAGGATAGGTTATTTATGTCACTTATAGTTCAGAAATTCGGCGGTTCATCCGTTGCGAATGCCGAGCGTGTAATGAATGTTGCGCGCATCGTAACAGATACCTATAAGGCGGGAAACGATGTTGTTGTTGTCGTTTCAGCGCAGGGAGATACAACGGACGATCTGATCGAAAAGGCAATGGAGATCAATCCCAATGCCGCGAAAAGAGAGATGGATCAGCTGCTTGCGGCAGGCGAGCAGATCTCGATCTCACTGCTTGCGATGGCAATAGAAAGCCTCGGCTTTCCCGTTATTTCTCTGCTCGGCTGGCAGGCAGGATTCAATACCAATTCGGTTTACGGTGCGGCTCGTATAAAGAATATCAAAACGAACCGTCTTCAGGCAGAGATCGCAAAGCACAATATCGTTGTGGTTGCGGGCTTTCAGGGTATCAACAGGTATGATGATCTGACCACCCTCGGCCGCGGCGGTTCGGATACTTCGGCAGTTGCGATAGCAGCCGCCATGCATGCGGACAAATGCCAGATCTTCACGGATGTGGAGGGCGTTTACACAGCAGACCCGCGCAAGGTGGAGGGCGCAAGAAAGCTTGAGGAGATCACTTACGATGAAATGCTTGAGCTTGCCACGCTCGGCGCGCAGGTGCTCAACAACCGTTCGGTTGAAATGGCTAAAAAATATTCTGTTGAACTTGAAGTTCTGTCATCATTAAATCCCGTACCGGGAACTATCGTTAAGGAGAAGGTTAAAATGGAAAAAATGCTCATAAGAGGTGTAACTAAGGATACGGATGTTGCTCTGATTTCCGTTGTAGGGCTTGAGGATATTCCCGGCGTGGTATTTAAGGTGTTCTCAAAGCTTTCACAGAAGAATATCAATGTGGATATCATTCTTCAGTCAGTCGGCAGGGACGGCACGAAGGATCTTACCTTCACCGTTTCAAAGGCAAACGGACCGGTTGCCATCGAGGCGCTAAAAGAAATGGATGCTGTCGGCGATAAGGAGATCAAGTGCTCCACGGATGTTGCAAAGGTATCCATAGTGGGCGCGGGTATGGAATCCCACCCCGGCACGGCTTCAAAAATGTTTGAAGCGCTCTATGCCCAGAATATCAATATTCAGATGATCTCCACTTCTGAGATCAAGATTTCCGTTATCATCGCGGCGGAGGACGCCGACAGAGCCGTTTCCGCCGTTCATAAGGCGTTTATTCCCAATGACTGATCACGGATAAGATTTAAAAATCATTTAACATACTGAAATGCGGCAGTTCAAACTGCCGCATTTTTATGCCGCAATTACCGTTGCGCACAGCAGTGATTTGATTTATAATTTAAGAAAAAAAGCAGTTTATTTATAAAATAACGGAGCGCTTATGATAAAAATTATGTTCGTTTGCCACGGCAGTATATTAACAATCACCCAAAAAAGCTGATAAAATCAAGGTTTTTTGAACATCAATTTTAATTTTACACCACTTTTACACCATTTTTGTGTGAAGTGGTGTATTTTTTTATTTTCTCTGCTTTTTTCTTACTTCCTTATCCTAAGATATGTTTTATAACCTATTCCTCTCTTTTCGGCTTTTTCTTTGGGAGTTTCAAGCACAACTTCATATTTATCAGTGTCTATGAATGCGACAGTTTCCTCATTTTCGTCATCTGCTTTAGCAAGATTTTTTGTTGCGTATATTAATTTTTTGTACGGAGGGAAGTATTTATAAGCTTCTCTTTTTCTTTTGCATGTTTCATTATTTTCAAGTATGCTTGAAAGATAATATGTTTTATTAACTATATCTCTGTCGCTTTCCATTATTGTAAATGAGATTTGTTCTCCTTTATTCCACAGTTCTCTGAATTTTCTTTCTGTTATTTCAATATTAGTTAAAAACATATGCCCGTGATAAGAACCGTTTTGTTGTATTTCTTTGAAAATTATAAGTAATACATCCGGATTGATTTTTTGAATATCCTTTACTAATTTCTTTATGTCTTTCATAAATGTGTCATAGCATCTTTGCGGATGTGAGTATGTAAAGTCTATCGAATACACATTGTCAGGCCTGTCTAAAAAATTGTTAAACACTTTCACACGAGCATTACTTAAGGATTTGGCAACACTTTTTAGATTATTAAATTTTGATTTTGGCGGTTCGTGGCTCCTTGTTTCACCTGTTATCACATTTACCATATTTCCGCCTGAAACCTTTTTCCAGTTGTTTATATTAGTGGCTTCTTTATTAATATTTATTTCTTCTAAAAGGTCTCCGTTTGCATATTTTCTTATTTTTTTTAATTTAATTACCATTTAATCACCTGCCTTTTAATTTATATATTACTTGATTATACGCATAGATTGGGATTTTACAGGGAAAAGAAAACAGTATAGATTATTAGTCCATACTGTTTTATTAAAATTAACAAGCCACACCGACTGAGTATGGAGCATATTGTTCAAAGATATCTTTAAATACTTGATAATCGTCATCTTTAAACGATCTTTCAAGCAGTGCATAAAGAATACCATTTTCTCTGAACATCTGAGACATATTTACAACAACCTTTGTGCACATAAAGTCGTCTTCATCAACTAAGTACACATAACTATGTTTTGGGCTTAAAAAGTTGTTCCTATATAAAAAGCTGAACACCTTTTGTCTAACCTTAAAATACTTGTCATTGTAAACAGCCCACGCCGGTGAGTTAAATTCATATTCATGGTTTAAAAAGTCTTCCCTGAATACTGTCACTACAGCGAATTTGTCATTAATATCAACATGCTTTTTATACATTGTTTTTCCTCCTAAAAAAATAATATTGGGTTAAAAAAAGACAGCTTAATTAAAATAACTAAACCATCCTTAATAATCTTATCTATAAAGTAATTAAAAACTTCATTGATAAATAAATAACCTCTATAGTAATTATAGCAAATTTATTTATAAAGTGTGTGGGCCCAATGTTTCTAAAAACTTTATAGATATTTAAAATAACCTCTAAAGTAATTATAACAAATTTTTTTAGAAGGTGGTCATAAGCAGTCATTGCTCTCAAACATTACAGTAATCGTAAAAGGCGGCGCGAAATAAAAGAATAGTTGCGTGATACGATATGCGTCTCCTAACCGATATTAAACCGAATGAACTTTTGTCTTTTAACGACATTTACGGACGCGCCGCCTCGCACTGAAAAATATACCGATAATTGATTATGCAGCCTTATTTTGGCATTTGGGTACAAACATTCCGAAAGTACAATATTTGCATTATGGATGCAGCAATATCTAATCATTACAGATTTTTATGCCAAAAAAAGACTGTTTTACACCCCAAAAAAGAGGTGTAAACAGGTATTTTTTTGAATATTGGGTTCCGTATGATTTCGCATCTGACCCGCAGCAGAAACATAGCAATTATTTGCTTGTTCCTTTTATTTTCTAGGCAAATGTTTAGCTCTTTTGATGTGATGGAAAAATATTTCAATATAGGTTTTTGTTTACACTGATATACATCTATTTGGTATCGGTATGTTATATATTATATAAAACCAAACAACATTATATGACATAAAGAGTACATAAATTGATATTGTGTAAAATATATGATAATATTAATTTATATTCTTATTTGAATTTAAATAATTTTATTTGATATAGGAATTATGAAGCATTACTTAACACACAATTTTTAAACACTTGCAAATTATATATGAGGAATTATTATGAACAAAAACAGACTTATAACCTTACTTAATAACTATGCAAACAAGTTTGAATTCCTAATCGACCCTAATGGAAATGACGAAAGTTATAAATGGCGGGCAATTCAGTACTTTCAGGATAATTTCGATATAGATGCTGAAAATTTTGCTGATATGTTTGCAAAAGCTACATCAAAAACATTTAATCTTATTAATGATTCTACTCAGCCGTTAACAGGTATTATAGAATATGCAAAGCACGATAACGAAAAAGTACGCGCAATGTTTAAAGAATTATATTTAGATGATGGCGGCGACTTAACTAACAGGCAAAACAGAATATCAAATTTCATTTCAGAAAGTGAAGAACTTAAAGAAAAATATTTTCCCGGAAGTTGGAGATTCACTCAAACTCCTCGCTCTGTAATGGCTTATTTGACACTTTACAAACCGGATGAAAACTTTTTCTATAAGGCAACCGAAGCCAAGGAATTTGCAGACTGTGTAGAGTTTTATGAAGACTGGGGTTCAGGAAATAATTTTAAGGTAGCCGTTTATCATAAAATGTGTAATCAAATGATTGATGTTATTAAAGAAAACCCTGAATTTTTAAAACTTAATAACAGTCGTTTTGAAAAAGATACCAGAAAAATGTATGCAGACAAAAACTTGCACACACTTGCTTTTGACATAATATATTCTTCAATGGCTTATGATTTGTATTCGGGAATATCATATGAACATCCCGATTCAAAAGATAAAAAGATTTATCTTCAAAATGTTGAAAAAGCAAAAGAAATTAAATCAAAAGTGGATAAAGTTCAAAATGACATTGATGAACTTAATCAAGTTTTAGAATATTCCTTACCAAAAATCGCCATTGGAGAAACAGTTACTCATAAAATGGCGGGCAGCGGTAAAATTATTGATTTTGATAACAGATATGTTACAGTACAATTAGACTCGAATGGATCAACAAAGAAATATGATATTCTGCTTTCAATAGCATCAGGCTTAATTCATATTAATGATTTAGAATTGGAAAATTATCTAAAGCAGCATATTAATGTTATTAAAAACAGAGACGGATTAGCGAGAAAACTTGAAAATCTCAGCAAAGAGCTAAACAGCTATTCAGCATATTTATAAAATGAAATACAAAAACAATAAACAAAGAGAGCGCAGAACCAATGCACTCTCTTTTTATTTAGTAATTTAAAACAACTAAAAATCTTTCAGGTATTCATAAAATTACAATAAAACAATAACTTCAAATTTGGCCCAATTATTAGTGTAAATTAGAAATGAATAAGCTAATACAATAATTAATTGATATAGCAGAAATATCTGAAAGAATCAAATTTATGATGAAACATCATATTCCGATGCCTTTGCGGACAATAGATTGAATTTTATAAACGAATATTTATAAAAAGAATACTGTAAATTTACAGTACAAAATAGAGGATCATGTCGTTTTTATAATTGATACAATACTATTTATATGATATAATAAATTGATATAATAATACCCTAAATTATGTAACTGTCATAAAGGAATTATTAATATGAAGCTAATTGATAATAGAACACAGACCCTGAAAGATGATTTGAAAACTGAAATCAAAAAAGGAAGTAAGTTGTCGATTGCGGCGGCTTGCTTTTCTATTTATGCTTATCAGGAATTAAAAAGCGAATTAGAAAATATTGATGAGCTTCGTTTTATATTTACTTCTCCGACATTCATTTCCGAAAAAACCCCTAAAGAAAAAAGAGAATACTATATTCCCAGACTGCAAAGAGAGAAAAATGTTTATGGCACTGAATTTGAAGTAAAGCTTAGAAATGAACTTTCCCAAAAAGCCATCGCTAGAGAATGCGCTGAATGGATTAAAAACAAAGTTAAATTTAGATCTAACAATACAGACGACGACATGATGGGCTTTATTTTGTTAGATGACAAAAGTTACTCCCCAGTTACAGAATTTTCAACTGTTGGTTTAGGCTGTGAGCGAGGAAATAACGCTTATTATATGGTTCAAAAAACAGATATGCCGTATAGCAAAGAATATCTTAATATTTTTAACGAACTTTGGAATGACAATTCTAAGCTTCAAGATGTAACTGATGAAGTATTAAACAATATTGTAACTGCATACAAAGAAAACTCACCAGAATTTATTTATTTTCTGACTTTATATAACATTTTTAATGAATTCCTTGAAGATGTGTCTGAAGATGAATTGCCAAATGAAGCAACAGGTTTTAAGCAAAGTAAAGTATGGAATATGCTTTATAATTTTCAAAAAGATGCCGTAATTGCAATTATAAACAAACTTGAAAAATATAATGGGTGTATTCTGGCTGACAGTGTTGGATTAGGTAAAACTTTTACTTCACTTGCAGTAATAAAATATTACGAATCAAGAAATAAATCTGTTCTAGTGCTTTGCCCAAAGAAACTGGGAAACAACTGGAACACATACAGAGATAATTATCTTAATAATCCACTTGCATCTGATAGACTTAACTATAAAGTTTTATATCATACTGATTTAAGCAGGGATAGTGGTGAATCGAACGGTACAGATCTTAGTCGGCTTCGTTGGGATAACTATGACTTAGTCGTTATTGATGAATCTCACAATTTCCGAAATGGTGGTAAAACAAGCGGCGATGAAGATAACGAAAAAGAAAACCGTTATCTTAGATTGCTTAATAAGGTTATTCGCTCAGGAGTAAAGACTAAAGTTCTTATGCTTTCTGCAACTCCTGTAAATAACAAATTTATTGATTTAAAAAATCAACTTCAGCTTGCCTATGAGGGAGATGCCTCCCAAATTAATGAAAAACTTAATACAAAACGCTCTATTGATGATATTTTTAGAAATGCTCAAAAAGCTTTCAATACTTGGAGTAAATGGGAACCAGAGGAAAGAACTACTTCAAATCTTTTAAAGATGCTAGATAATGATTTCTTTGAAGTTCTTGATTCAGTAACAATAGCCAGATCAAGAAAACATATTGAGAAGTATTACGATACTTCAGAAATAGGCTCTTTCCCAACAAGATTAAAGCCAATAGCTATAAGCCCTAAATTAACTGATTTGCCAAAGGCAATAAATTATAATGAGATTTTTGAACAGCTTATGCAACTTAACTTGTCTATTTATACACCATCACATTTCATTCAGGCAAGTAAGATTGAAAAATATGCTGAACTGTATCAAGACAACAAAGTAAATATAGGCTTTACTCAAGCAAATCGTGAGCAAGGCATAAGAAGACTGACGGCAATTAATTTGATGAAACGAATGGAAAGCTCTGTCTACTCTTTTAGCTTAACACTTAATAGAATAAAAGACCTTATATCTTCTACTATTGAAGCAATTAATAATTTTGAGCAGCAAAAAGCGGGAAATATTGAATTAGTTGACATTACAGATAATATTGACGAGTTTGACAGCGATGATCAAAATGACGATGAGCTTTTTACATTCGGCAGAAAAATAAAAATTAATTTAGCCGATATGGATTATGCATCGTGGAAATCAAGCCTTGAAAAAGATTTTGAAATTTTAGAATTACTTACATATATGGTTTCAGATATAACCCCTGAACACGATTCTAAATTACAAAAATTATTTGAAACAGTTAGTCATAAAATTGAAAACCCAATAAATGAAGGTAATAAGAAAATAATTATTTTCACTGCCTTTGCAGATACAGCTGAATATCTATACTGTAATTTGAGCACTTATGTAAAAGATAAATTTGATCTAGATACTGCAATGATTACAGGAAATGTTGAAGGCAAAACTACAGCAAAACTTAAAAAAGCTGATTTGAATACAATTCTTACCTGCTTTTCACCTATATCAAAAGACAAAGAATTGTTGTTGCCTAACGATGATACTAATATTGATATTCTTATTGCAACAGATTGTATCTCAGAAGGTCAAAATCTTCAGGATTGTGACTATCTTATTAATTATGATATACATTGGAATCCTGTCAGAATTATTCAGCGGTTTGGACGAATTGACCGTATTGGAAGCAAAAACAAATGTATTCAGCTTGTAAATTTTTGGCCGGATGTTACTTTGGATAGATATATCGAACTGAAAGCTAAAGTAGAAACGAGAATGAAAATTGTCGATATGACTGCTACAGGAGACGACAATATTCTAAGTGATGACGAAAAAACAGATCTTGAATACCGCAAAGCTCAGCTTACACGCCTTCGTGATGAAGTTGTGGATATTGAAGACATGTCAAACGGAATCTCGATTATGGATCTCGGACTGAATGAATTCCGCCTTGACTTGCTTGACTATATTAAAACTCATCCGGAACTTGAGAAGTCTCCTCTTGGATTGAATGCAGTTACAAAAGCAACTGGCGATGCGCCTAAAGGTGTAATATTCGTTTTGAAAAACAGAACAGACAGTATTAATATCGGAAATCAAAACAGATTGCATCCGTTTTACTCAGTTTATATTTCAAATGAAGGGGAAGTGGTTTGCGATCATCTTTCTCCAAAAGATTTGCTCGATAAAATGCGCCTTTTGTGTAAAGGAAAAAACAAACCCATCCCTGAGGTTTATGTGCCTTACAATAAAGAAACAAAAGACGGTAAAGATATGAGACAGATATCTTTACTGCTGGAGCAGGCTATTAAATCAATTATTAATGTGAAAGATGAAAGCGATATTGATATGTTTCTTTCAGGCTCTCAAATGAGTTTTAAGGATTCCAAAATCAGCGGAATTGATGACTTTGAATTAATTAGCTTTTTGATTGTAAGATAAGAGGAAAATAATGTATAATTTACCTGAGCGCACTTTAGTAAATAAGCAGCTTCCTAAAACAGCGGTATATAAAAAATTTAATCTCAGCGCTGTTGATAAAGCAAAATTTGATGCAGATGTAAGTCGTTTAGAAATCTCTGCGGAAATTTCTCCTGCAACGGTTTCAGTAGCACCGGGTGAAAATGTTTCATCAATATTTGCTATTCGTGTCTTGCTTAAGAAACAGGATTTTGATGAAAAAAGCATTACAATGATCTCAAAGCTCATTGACCAAAAGCTTGTTCTTGTCCTCGTTTACAAATCAAATGCAAAACTTGCCATATTTCATAAAAAGCTGTTTATGACAGAATGGCAGAGCGAGAGCGATATTTCCTTGCCAATTCAAGGTTTAAATCTTGATATCGTTTATCATAATATGATAATGCAAATAGGCAGAATACATATTGAAAACAATAACACACTTTTGGAACAGATTGCAGAGGATGAACGAAAAGCAAAATTATTAAAAGAAATCGAACGCCTTGAAAAATTGGCTAGAAAAGAAAAGCAACCAAGAAAAAAATTTGAGTTGCATCAAAAAATTTATAAAATGAAAAAATTATTTAGTGAATATTGAACCACAGTAAACAATTTATAATAATTAAATAAAGGAATTAATATGGCGAGAAAAAATATTTTTGAAACTTTATCAAAAAAACATAACTTTCCTGAAGAAATAAAAAGGTTATATAATCTTTTAGAAGACCATGAAACAGTTCGATTGTCAATAAATAATGAGGTAAATTATTATAGCATTGATTCATTTGTTAATGGTACTATTTTCAAGTCTTGGATAAACAGAGGAACTTGTCTAGATTATAAGGATATGAAAAGTTCTTTAGGATTGGGATATTTTTATGTTAAAAATAAAGATATTGATGGAATCTTAAATAATCTTGAGTTTATAGCTAACATATTAAATTTAGCAAAGCTTGCTAAAGATAAAAGCTCCTCCAAAGTGAGCTGCGATTTTTTAAGTGGATTTAATGCTGCTGAGCAAAATCTTAAAACTTGTTTGGATTGGATGAATTATGAGGAAAAATATTTTAAGGATAAGCAATGTGTAATACTAGTGGAAAAAAATGAAGCTTCCGTTGCAGTAGCAGAAATTTTAGACGAAAGTTTATCTTATGAAGTCTTAAAGTATAATCATTTTAAACTCAAAGGAGATGTCGAAGCAAAAAAAACAATTCTGTTAAAATTGGCTGATAAAATTGAACCTAAGAAAAGTCAACTTCGAAATATAAATAAAAATCTAAGTAATGATGTCTTTTTTTTGTTAAATAATTTAAATATAAGACATAACAATTGTGATATTTCAAGTAAAGAGTACAAAAAATACATTTCAGAAATGGAACCAGCTGAATTGGAAAAATGGTATGATGAAACATATCAAATGATTTTGCTATCATTTTTGCTTATTGATAATGTTGAAAGAGCTCGGTCAGTAAAACTATTGAAGTCAAAAATATCTGAATCCGAAAAGAGTCAAAACAAAGATTTGAATACCGAAAAAGTTTGATAAGAATTCAAGGAGAAATTGAATGGAGAAATTTATTGATCTCTTAAAACCATTAATTGAGAAATATCTATTTACTACTATTATATCTGTTGTGTTAGCAATCCTAGGCGTTGTTTTGTTTCCTGATGTTTTAAATTTGAAAGAGCAAGTTGGACAATTTTTTTATGGACTGTTATTATTCTGTATATGCTTTCTTGCTGTAAGTCTAATAAAATATATTTATCTTAATATTAAACGTGCTTCCTACCAAAAAAATCCGATAAACAGCATTATCGTGAATTGGAGGCGGAGCAACTTGAAGTATTGTGGGGTTATGTTGATTCTCTAATCCCTCTTGACAAAAAATATTTGTTCGATTTTTTAAAAAACAAAAATAAACCTATTAAGGTTGGAATCCAACTTTTTACTGTTGGATTGTTAAGTGATAATAGAGTAGTTGTAAGTACAGATAAAGTCTTTCCGTCTGAAAGTGTCACAAACACTGATATAGATGTTAAGTACACTTACAACAATCATGGTAAATTTAAATCTTATAAACTAATTAAATCGAGAGATGATTTTTACAATTTACTAAAATATTCATATGACAAATATGGTAAAATATCGCATATTGATTTTAAGGAGAATTTAAATGGACAAGATGAAGATGCACACGCCGAATAAGGCTGATGAGAATTTTGAAAAACTGGCACAGATGTTTCCTAATGCCGTTACCGAAACTATTGATGAGACTACGGGCGAGGTAGTACGTGCCATTGATAAAGATGTTTTAATGCAGGAAATTAATACTCACGTTGTTGAAGGCAGAGAGGAACGCTATCAGTTCACTTGGCCTGATAAGAAAAAGTCTATCCTTTTGGCTAATGCACCTATCAATAAGACTTTGCGCCCTTGCAGAGAAGAAAGCGTTGACTTTGACAATACAGAAAACCTCTACATTGAGGGCGATAACCTTGAAGTCTTGAAGCTGTTGCAGGAAACATACCTCGGAAAAATCAAAATGATTTACATAGACCCGCCATACAATACGGGACACGATTTTGTTTATGAAGATGATTTTGCAATGAATGTCAACGACTTCTTGTATATAAATGGTGATTTTGATGAAATTGGTAATAAATTGTTTGCTAATACGGAAAGCAGTGGTAGATTTCATACAGATTGGCTAAATATGATATATCCCCGCTTGAAAATCGCAAAGGATTTGCTAACATCAGATGGTGCAATTTTTATCAGTATTGATGATAACGAGCTGGAGAATTTAACCAAGATTTGTAATGAAGTATTTGGTGAGACAAATTTCGTCGGTTGTATATGTAGAGCTACTGGCACAACTACTGGACAGGACGCAAACAAAATTGGCAGTTCTTGTGATTATTGTCTCGTGTATTCCAAATCAAATGAATTTACATTAAACGGTTTAGATATGGACGAAAAAGATTTGAAACGTTTTAACGAGTCTGACGAAAAAGGTCGATATTCGACATTGCAACTCCGAAAGACCGGAAATGCCGATACCAAGGAAGACCGCCCTAATATGTTCTTTCCTGTAATTGCTCCAGATGGCAGCGAGGTATATCCTTTCGGACCAACCGGTTATCTTAGTCGTTGGCGTGTATCTCGTGAGTCTTATGCAAAATTGGTAGAGGACAATATGATTGTATGGAAAAAGGCAGATTCTTATGAACCTATTATAAAAGACGGATATGAGAAGTCTCCTTGGACACCTTATGTAAAATACTATCTTGAGGGTAGAACAAAACAAGTTTCCAACTTGTTTCAAGATATAGAGGGAAACAAAAAAGCATCTATTGTGCTAAAGGATTTGTTAGGTTCTAAGGGTATATTTGATAATCCTAAACCTGTTGAATTCATAAGGATACTAATTCAAATAGCAACAAATGCTGATGATTATGTTTTAGACTTCTTCTCTGGTTCGGGTACTACTGCACACGCTTCTATTGATTTTTGTGCAAAAACTGAAGAAAATAGAAAATTTATTATGGTACAGTTGCCTGAAGAAACAGATGAAAAGAGCGAGGCATACAAAGCCGGATACAAAAACATCTGTGAAATCGGCAAAGAGCGTATCCGTAGAGCCGGCAAAAAGATTAAAGAAGAAAGTCCTCTTACAACACAAAATCTTGACACAGGATTCCGCGTTCTTAAATGCGACAGTAGTAATATGAAAGATGTATATTACAATCCTGCTGATTACACGGCAAGCCTTTTTGATACTCTTGAAGACAATATCAAGGATGACAGAACGCCAGAGGATTTGTTATTCCAGGTAATGCTTGATTTAGGCGTTTTGCTTTCAAGCAAAATTGAAGAAACTGTCATTGGCGGTAAAAAAGTATTCAATGTTGCAGACAATTACCTTATTGCCTGCTTTGATAAAGATGTTACTGATGAAACTATTACTGAGATAGCAAAGAAAAAGCCGTATTACTTCGTAATGCGTGACAGCTCAATGGCAAATGACAGCGTTGCTACAAACTTTGATCAAATCTTCGCCACCTACAGTCCTGATACAGTAAGAAAGGTATTGTAATGAGTCCAATAAACAACGATGCAATATTAAGTGCAGTTGGGTTTTATAATGCTTTTGATGAAATACATAAAAAATATTATACTGGATCGAAAATACAATTGGATGAAATCCTGAATTTTGCTGCAATTAGTATACCATATGCAGTCAATGGTGCTTTTGCATGTGAGGTAGCTATGAAATCAGCAATTAATGAAAAAAATGCAAAAACATTAGGGCACAAACTTTTAGATATTTATAATAGCAAATATTTTAGCAATAAATATAAAAAAGCTATTAAAGATTCTTTTATTTCAAAGGGCTTTTCTGGTATAGAATTCAATTGTGTGTTAACTGAATCATCAGATTTATTTTATAGTTGGCGATATATATATGAAAGTTCAAAATCAACTTGCTCTATTCCAAAATATTTTTATGAATTTGTTACTTCTTGTGTCGAAACAATGTTAGATTTCAGCGATTTAAAAAGGAAAGATAACCATGAAATTCAACTTTAAAATACAACAATATCAAACAGACGCTGTTAATGCTGTTGTTAATGTGTTTAACGGTCAGGGACATTACGAAAAAACAAGATACATCAGAGATCTGGGCAAAATCAATAAACAACAGAACGTTCAGCAGACTTTTGATTCATATTCTGATGATTACGATCCCTATGATGATACTGGCTATAAAAATGAACTTATTGAACTGTCAGATGAACAACTTTTAAAAAACATACACACCCTGCAGAGTGAAAACAACATAAAGCTATCCCCATCCCTTATCAAAGATTTAGGAAGATGCAGTCTTGATGTTGAAATGGAAACAGGTACGGGCAAGACATATGTTTACATAAAAACGATTTTTGAACTTAACAAGCGTTACGGCTGGAGTAAGTTTATTGTTGTTGTGCCCAGTATTGCTATTCGTGAGGGTGTAAAGAAATCTTTTGAGATTACAACCGACCATTTTATGGAGTATTACGGTAAAAAAGCAAGATTTTTTGTTTACAATAGTTCTAATCTTAATCAGCTGGATAACTTCTCTTCAAGTTCAGGCATCAATGTTATGATAATCAACACGCAGGCATTTGCATCTTCATTAAAAGAAGACGGACGAAGCAAAGAATCAAGGATTATCTATTCAAAGCGTGACGAATTTGGATCACGCAGACCTATTGATGTTATTAAAGCAAATAGGCCTATTATCATTCTTGACGAACCGCAAAAAATGGGTGGAACAGTAACACAAAAGGCGCTTAAAAATTTTAACCCGCTTTTTTCATTAAACTATTCCGCCACTCACGCAAAACAACATAATCTGGTTTATGTTTTAGATGCTCTTGACGCATATAACAAGAAACTCGTTAAAAAAATAGAAGTAAAAGGCTTTGAGGTTAAAAATTTCAGAGGAACTGACAGCTATTTATATCTTGAACAGATTGTACTGTCTAAAAATAAACCTCCGATGGCAAAAATAGAACTTGAAATAGGATATAATAAGTCAATAAACAGAGAAACTCGCACCTTAGGTGTTGGTGATGACTTATATTACACTTCTCAAGAGATGGAGCAATATAAGGGATATGTTATTTCCGAAATTGACCCATATACTGATACTGTAACATTTACTAACGGCGAAAAGATAAAAAAGGGCGATGTTGTCGGTGATGTTTCAGAAAAGGATATGCGACGAATACAGATAAGAGAAGCTATTTTATCCCACTTTGAAAAGGAAGAAAAGCTCTTTAACATGGGCATAAAAACTCTTACTTTGTTTTTTATTGATGAGGTAGCAAGATATCGTCAATACGATGATGACGGAAACGAACTTTTAGGTGAATACGGTCAGATGTTTGAGCAAGAATACATTGGTATTCTCAATGATTACATTAACCTGTCTGACACTCCGTATCAGAAATATTTAAAAACTATGTGCAGTGATGTTTCGGCTGTTCACAAGGGATATTTCAGCATTGATAAGAAAGGTCACGTTATAGACAGCAAATTAAAGCGTGGTAGTGAGTTTTCTGATGATATATCTGCTTATGATCTGATTTTGAAAAACAAAGAAAGACTGCTTTCTTTTGATGAGCCTACAAGGTTTATTTTCTCCCATTCTGCACTTCGTGAAGGTTGGGATAATCCTAATGTTTTCCAAATTTGTACGCTTAAACATTCAGACAGTCAGACTGCAAAGCGACAGGAGGTCGGACGAGGTTTGCGTTTGTGTGTTAATCAGGACGGAAACCGAATGGATGTTGAAAGTTGCGGAGACAGAGTGCATGACATTAATGTTCTTACCGTTATTGCTAGCGACAGTTATAAAACATTTGTTAAAGATCTGCAATCTGATATTAAAAGCGAACTTTATGACAGACCTACTGCGGCAACAAGCGAATACTTCAAAGGAAAATATATTGAAGTTGACGGAGTACAGACTGTCATTGATAATAATTTTGCCGACACAATCGAGTTCTATCTTATCAGTAACGGTTATGTTGATATGAAACGCAAGGTTACTGATAAATATCGTGCTGATGTTGAAATGAATAATCTTGCTCCTCTACCGGATGAACTTCAACCAATGGCAGACGGTATACATACTCTCATTCAGGCAATCTATGATGACAGCGTTCTTGACAAGATGATTTCAAACGGTCACGAAACAAAAATCAATGACAATCCGCTTAATGAGAATTTCGATAAAAAAGAATTTCAAAAGCTTTGGAATGAAATCAATCACAAGTATGCGTATACTGTTGATTTTGACAGCAATGAACTCATAAAAAAATCTGTTGATTGGATAAATAAAAATCTTTTTGTATCACAGCTTCAATATACCACAACAATAGGCAGACAAAAAGATGAAATGAATGCATATGAGGTAGGTAGAGGCGATTCGTTCGGTGGCGAAAAAACAAGTACCAAAACGCTTAAACACAATGAGACAAGTCAAATTAAATATGACTTGGTTGGTAAAGTTGCCGAAGGTACTAAGCTTACTAGGAAAACGGTTGCCACCATTTTAAAGAGCATAGATGAGAAAAAACTCTATATGTTTAGATATAACCCAGAAGAGTTTATATCAAAGGTAATCAAACTTATAAATGAACAAAAAGCAACCACTATTGTTGATCATATTACTTACAACATAGTCACAGGTAAGTACGACCAAAATATTTTTACTGCCGAAAAGAATTCACAAAGCTTTGACAAAGCATTCAGAGCAACTAAAGCAATACAGGATTATGTATTCACAGACGGTTCTGCAGAGCAAAGCATCGAACGCAAATTTGTTCAAGAATTGGATGCTGCAGAAGAAGTTTGCGTATATGCAAAATTGCCCAAAGGATTTCATATTCCTACTCCTGTCGGAAATTATTCACCTGACTGGGCAATAGCTTTTAATGAGGGTACTGTTAAACATATTTACTTTGTTGCAGAAACAAAAGGCTCAATGGACAGCCTTGAATTAAGGGAGATTGAAAAAGCAAAAATCTCCTGTGCAAAAAAATTGTTCAAAATGAATATTTCTGATGTTAAGTATGATGTTGTATCTAATTACAGCCAATTGCTTAATATTATGAATAAATAATATTAAAAAAGGGATGTTGTAAAAACATCCCTTTTTTAATCAGTAGTGATTTTAATAAGTCCTGAGAAGAATAGTTGTCATTCAATAGACTATGCTTTTTGCCATTTAAACACTTCCTTTTTTATAAATAAATTAATGAAATACTAAATAATACAGTAACTAAACAAATACTTTTACATAATAATAAATAACCTCAATCTATGAAAATATTAAAGTTAATATATAAGTGTTCAATAACTTTAAATTACATTGTTGTGATTTCAATGCAGCTGAAAATGCTTGTACCTCCATATGCAATTCAACGCAAAAAATCTATTGACAAAAGTACACAAATTGTGTATAATTTAATAAAAAGTACACAAATTGTGTATAATTTATACGGAGGTTGATATGGAAATTAAAAAGCTTAGAAAATATATTGGAATGTCACAACGTGAATTTTCAAGTTATTTTGGTATTCCAACGGGTACGCTGAGAAATTGGGAGCAAAGCATTGCCAGCCCACCGAGTTATGTATTAAATATGATTATTACTGCATTAAGGAGAGATAAAATGATAAATGTTGAAACAATAAAATTCTTGAAAATGTTGGATGAATTAGTTGAGCTTGTTGAAAATGGTATTGAAGAATTCGGAAAAGCAAATGAAGCAACTTTTGGTACAAAGATTTTTTATGATAAAAGAACAAAAGACAGTAATGGGAATTATAGTATTGTTCGTGATGCTGACGTTTTGGATGATGAAGATTACTATCATCATGATGTAGTATCTTATTTTGGATGTGATACAAATGAGTACAAGGTACAAGTAGCTTTTGATGAGGATTTTAATACACCTTATGTTCTTGTAACATTGATCGAAAGTGGTGAACAAATTGTGGTTGAGGATCAACATTGGTATTTTGTATAAGAAATTTTAAATTAAAATTTGTGATTTGGTAGTTCTTAATCGTTTTATAATAATTTATAAATTGCTTAAAATATCTTTTTTAGATTGTATATAAAAGGACAGCTCTTAAAGAACTGTCCTTTTCTTGAATATTTTATAATATTTTTGCAAATTTAATGTGATTTTTATTTTGTTTAAAATGAAATAAGGCCTCCCACCTCTCACTCTCCCGTTCCACTGTTAAACGAGCCGTCAAGGATTTAGAGAAAGCCGGACTGATACGAAAGGAGCCGCACTGCCGTGAAAACGGCAGTGCGACCTCCAATCGATACTATCTGCTGTGAGCCGAAAAAAACAAATCTCGTCCGCCAAGGGAGAACTATGCCTAAACAGTGGACTGAGGGGCGGTTCATTTTGACCCGCCTTGAAGTACCCACTTTAAGAGAGAATACAGCAGAAAGAGAAAACACAGACTATTTGCTGTTATTCCTCTGTTAATGTTTTTCTCATAAAATATTTTGACAAGTCAAATTAAAGCTCGACTTATCAAATTGTTTCTGCTATAATAAATATATTCTGTTTATGAGGTGAACAAAATGGCGGTTCAGTACAATAAGCTTTGGAAGCTGCTGATAGATAAAAAGATAAAGCCTTCTGCTTTGTCGAAAATGACAGGGATTGCCCCCTCTACTATGGCGAAGATGGACAGGGGTGAATATGTGGCTCTTTCCGTACTGGAACGGATCTGCCTGACTCTGGATTGCGACATCGGCGATGTGGTTGAGATCGTAAAAGAACCCGAGGACGGGGGTGAAAACATATGAAACATCATTTTGTTTTTAACAAGCCGGCGATTCACTTTATCCTTTTGGTCGGCATTTTCACTTTTGTCTTTTTAGGTGCGGAATATCTGTTTGTCAATATGATCTCCCTGTCGGTGACGGAAGGGAAAACCGTCATTGCCCAGAACTATGCGCTGGGCGCCAGCGCCGTCGGCTTTTTCCTGTATCCGGCCATGGAACGCTGGGTTGGAAGACGCTATAAAAGCGGACTGACCTTTATCCTGGCGCTGGGTGCGATTATCTGTACCTTCATTGTCCAGCAGCATATCTCCTATGCGGCGACTATGACAGCAGGGATGGTGCTGTTTCTGCTGCTGGGCGTTTTCGGCAGCGCCGTCCACTATCTGGCTTCCGTCACCATAGACGGCGACAATGCATTGGCACGGCTGGCGGGGATCGCCTACGCTCTGGGAATTCTGCTCCAGTATGCAAACAACAACCTTGTCAACCTGGAGGTTGCGGAGGCGGCGTTTCTTTCGGTATTTCTGGCGGCTTTGAGCCTGCTGGTCATCCGAACGAGACAGGCCGGCCAAAGCCGCATCGAAATGACGGAGACTGCGGCTTTGGCCTCAAAATCAGAAACAGACATTTCCCTCACCCGGAAAAAACGGACGGCGGGCATTATGCTGGCGCTGCTGGTAGTGCTGATGGCCTGCGTGTTCAGCACACTGGACAATGCCGTGACTCTCCGTCATGCGAGCGGGACGGATATCGGGCAGTGGCCCCGCCTGCTGCTGGCATTCAGCGGCCTCGCCGCAGGCTTTGTCTTCGATATCCGCAAGCGGAAGTATATGGGGCTTATTATGTACTGCGTGATGATGATGTCGGTTCTGTCCATTGTGGTACTGAACCTGGGCGCTCCGTTCCTGATCGGACTGGTGGTCTTTTACCTGTCCTCGGGCTTTTTCGTTGTCTTCTTTACAGCGAGCTTTATGGAGCTTTCCCGGCATATGCGCCTGCCGTCGCTGTGGGCGGGCATGGGCCGCGCCATGAATAACGTGAGCGCCGCCCTGATCACCAACGGATCGGTGGCGCTGCTGACCACTGGCAACAGCCTGGCCGCCATTGTCATCGCCCTGGTGCTGTTCGTGGCGGTCAGCGTTGCTATGGCCGTGTATACCGCCCGCATGAACGCCGTCATGGAGCCCAAGGAGCCGCCTGCTTCCCAAAAGTCGGACGAAGAGCGCAGGGAGGCGTTCATCGCAAAATACGGGCTGACCGAACGGGAATGGGATGTATTTTCCCAGATGATTTCTTCGGACAGCAGCGCCCAGGAGATCGCCGACTGCCTGTTCCTGTCCAAGCGGACGGTGGAACGGCATATCTCCGCCCTGTACGAAAAGACGGGCGCAAAATCCCGCATCACTATGTACCTGCTTTACCGTAACGATTAACATACAGGATAAAAGAACACCCTGCTTTCTCTCAGGAGAGGCAGGGTGTTTTTGTGTGCGGTAACGAATTGTCCTGATAAAAAACATCGTTTTCCCCACTTGAAAAATGAAATTTACGCCATTCGGCATCCGGGAAAGGAAAAATCAGGAACGAAAAGTACACCTCAACCCCTATTTGGAACGATTAGAAGTTGTGCATATATAAAGCCTCAAAATAGTTGCTTTGATTTATATAATATGCACAAATGGCGGTTGACCGCCATCGGTTTTTTGAAAAATGGCGGTTCACCGCCACCTGTTTTGATACGATTGGCGGGATTTACGCATAGACAATCCGGCCTCTTTTCACCTAAAATGAGGGCGTAAGAATCCACTTCCCGGCGTCTGCCGCGGTTCCCCAAAAATTCAGGAGGAGAAGAAATGATGGAATACGTTCAAAGAGAACTTCCCTATGTGCGCTCCTTTGTCCTGCGCTCGGTGTATGGTATGCTGCGGCAGGAAGGGATTGCTTTTGGGGAGGAAGCGCCGGGAAAGATTATTGCCGAATGCAGAGCAGACGGAACAGACGTCTCCCTTTCCATAACGGCGGAGGAAAAAGCGTTTGGAACTGAACTGACGATTTCACTGCGCCGCCCCTGCGATGGAATGTCAAAGCAGAAGGTGGCTCGAAGTATGCAGGAGATGCTGGATCAGATTGTCCGGCATTTGGAACATATCCTGATGACAGAGGGAACGGATGATGCCAAAGCAAAATGATACTGCTTTTCGGAATCTTGCCGTGTGACTGATGGGTCGGCACTGCGGTGATGTGCAGGAGAAGTTCTCCGCTCTGTATGGCGATTAAAACGAAAGGAGAGAAACGGAATGTGTCAAGTGAAAAGGCTCCTTCCCTATGTCCGGCGGTATGTGCAGATGGCTGTTTACGATGTGCTGGACGCGGAGGGGGCGGAATACTGGAAGAATGAAAGCGGCGCGGTGGTCGCCCGGCTTTCGGTTTACGGGAACGTCAGCACCTTCAGCCTTTCGACAGAGATACAGGATGTGGGGACCGGACTGACGGTTTCCATGCGTGAACCCTGTCCCGGCCTGTCGGCCCAGGGAGAGGAACGGGCGGTGACCGCCGTAGCCGATAAGGTTGCCCAGTACCTTGAGAACGAGCTGATGATCAACCGCCGCTGTTTCGTGCCGGACCGGCATTATGCCGTATAGGGAACAGCGGCGCAGGCACAGGCGGAAATCGGCCGGATCCGTGCGGAAGCGGAAGCGGCCAAGGCTGCGCAGACTGCTGCACAAACTCCGGCCGCGCCTGACGGTACGGTATGCCCCTCGTGCGGCGCGTCCGCTGCCCCGGGCGTGAAATTCTGTCCGGAATGCGGGGCGCCGCTCTCCCGGCAGAGCGAATAAACAGACAATGAATCTGAATATCTGGAGGGATATCTATGGCAAATGAATCGAGAGTATTCCGGCTGCCCGCCGGTATGAGTACCTAGGTAGTGGCGAACGCCGTATCGTCGTTCCTGTCCTAAAGGGATGGAGGTACAGAGCGCCGAAACCACAGAAGGCTATGTGGTGCAGGGCCGTCAGGAAAAAGACGGCTGGAAGACCATTGCCGGCATGAGGATGGCTACGACGGTGCAGATGATCCGAATGGATGACAACTTAAACGTCACCGTGGGTCAGGGCGAATGGTCGGATAAGATCGGCGCCGGCGCGCTGGGATGGTTTATCGCATGGCCGCTGGCGGTGACTGCCGGTGTGGGCGCCTACAAGCAGAAAAAGCTGCCGGAAGAGATTTTCCAGGTGATTGAGCAGTGCATCGTCTCCGGCGGCCGCTCGGTGGTGGTGCGAAACGCCGGGGCGGAACTGAACGCGGGTATGGTGGTTTGCCCCGCCTGCAAAACCCAGTGTGCGGCCGGCGCCAAATTCTGCAACAACTGCGGGGCGAAGCTGGAAAACAAATGCCCCCAGTGCGGGGCGGAGATACCGCCCGGAAGCCGCTTCTGCGGAGCATGCGGAACGCCGCTTTCCCCGCAGGGCGCTCCGGTGCGATAAAGGGAGGAGATTGCGTATGCGCAGGGAAAAACCGCCGGGGCGGCAAAAAGGCGCACGGCTTTTCAGTATGCTGCTGGCGGTATGCCTGATGATCGCGGCCCTTCCCCTGTCCGTTTCGGCGGCGGGGGAATATGTGCCGGGAAATCCCCGCTGGTCGGGCTACCAAAACCAGGTGCAGTGGGATCGGCCGGCGGGAGCGGCCTCCGGCGACAGCTTTGAATACGAGGCGCAGCTGCTGCTGGGCGACGATGTGGTCGAGTCCAAGGCAGTGGAAATCGACACCTATTTGTTTTTCACAAACGACGTGGTGACGCGGCCGCAGGAAGAGTACACCATACGGGTGCGTGCCAGATGGATCATGATCGTGGGCGACCCGGACGGCCAGTATATGGTGGCGGACGTCGGCGAATGGGGCCCCTGGGCGACCAAGGCGGGGTCGGGCGGCGGAGAAGCCGAACCGCCCCATGAGCACAGCTATACCCAAAAGCACGACGCGGCACAGCACTGGCAGGCGTGTTCCTGCGGCGACAAAAAGGATGCGGCGGATCACAGCTTCGGCGCATGGACGGCGGATGGCAATACAGAGAGCCGCACCTGCACCGTCTGCGGCTACGCCGAGACAAGGGACGCCGCGCAGACGTCAGCCACCGGGGAAACCACGGATAACGGGCAGGATTCCGGCGGCGAAGGCATCGCGGAACTGACCGATGAAAATACCGGCGTTTCCGTCTCCCTGTCCGAAGCGGTTCCGGAGGGTGTGGAGCTGTACGCCGGCGTCATGGAGGCGGAGAGCCTGCTTGAAGAGAAGCCGGAGCTGAAAGAAGTGCTGGACGGCCTGCTGTCGGTGTATGAGATCAGCATCCGCCAGAACGGGGAGCCGGTGGAAATCAAAGACAGCGCCATGACGGTGCGCATCCCGATGAACAGCCATCTGGAGGGCTACGCCCATTACCAGGCGGTGCGGGTGGACGGCGAGCCGGAGCGCATAAAGGCAAAGGCCGAAGACGGCAGCCTGGCCTTTGAAGCCGGCGGCCCGGGCCGGTATGCCGTACTCGGTTCCGATACCCCCTTCTCCGTTTCTGCAATCATCCAACCCGACCCGTTGCCGGGAGACGGCGGAGCTGAGGAAAAGGGCGGAAACGCCGTCTACATCGTTCTGTTGGCCGCGATACCGGCGGCTGTCCTGCTGGCGCTGCTGCTTGTATTCTTATACAGGAAAAAGCGGAAGGCACAGGATAACCCGCCAGCCGGAGGAAAGGATCCGTCCGGACCGGACGGCGGAAATACCAAAAACTGATTCTATTTGCAAAGGAGAGAATGAAGATGCTTCGAAAAAAGAGTTTGCTGGCGCTGCTGCTGTCCTTATGCATGGTGGTAGGAATACTGCCGGCGACAGTGTTTGCGGCAGGCGCAGGTATGCCCCAAAACATACGATGGGCAGAGAGCCCTAAAAGCATGGTACAGTGGGACGCGCCCTCGGGCGGCGGCCAGTATCAATACGAGCTTCGGTTGAAGCTCGGCGAGACAATAATTGACGGTCCCGATTTGACAGTACAGAGATATCATCTGTTTAATGGCAGCCTGATGACGGAGGCTCGCGAAAATTACACAGTTGAAATAAGGGCGAGAAGCTGCATCATTGTCGGAGAGTTTCCCAACGAATACGTTACCAGCCCAGGAGAATGGGGTGACTGGGCTACACTTGAAGGCTCCGGCGGCGGAGAGGGGCCTACTCCCCCCCATGAACACAGCTTCGGCGGCTGGAAAAATAATGGAACCCAGCATTGGAAAGAATGCAGCTGCGGAGAGAAATCTGAAGAGAGCCCCCATAACTTCGGCGAATGGGAGCTGATCTATTATGATGTAAATACGAAGTATGACGTATGTGAAAGGCAGTGCCTTACCTGCGGCTATAAGCAGATTGATAGATACAGGGAACACCAACATTACTATACCGACGACTGGAGTAGCGGTTCGACTACACACTGGAAGGTATGCTACTACTGCAAAGAAGTTAATCAAGATACTGTAGCCAACCATACTTTCGGCGACTGGACGGAAACCAAGCCTGCCACCACAACGGAGGAGGGTTTAAAAGAACGCACCTGCTCCGTCTGCGAATATACGCAGGAAGAGACGATTCCGGTCCATACGCACGATGTTCACGATAAAGCATGGAAATATGATGATACTAATCACTGGCAGGAGTGTTCCTGTGGTGAAAAGCTGAATGTGGCAAACCATGCCTACGGCGAATGGAGAGTGACGAAGCCGGCCACCGAGACCGAAGAAGGCTCCAAAGCACGTGACTGCACGGTCTGCGACTATGTGCAGACCGAAACCATTCCGATGCTTAAACATGAGCACAGCTACGGCGATTGGCAGAAAGATAAAACCCAGCACTGGAAGGAATGCCGCTGCGGCAAGAAAACTGAAGTGGGCAACCATACTTTCGATGATTGGACGATAACAAAGGAGCCCACCACAACCGAAACAGGTTCCAGAGAACGCACCTGCTCCATCTGCAAATATACGCAGACAGAGACGCTGCCGGTTCATACGCACGATGTTCACGATGAAGCATGGAAATATGACGAAACCCAGCACTGGCAGGAATGCTCCTGCGGTGAAAAGCTGAATGTGGCAAACCATACCTACGGCGATTGGAAAGTAACCAAAGAGGCCACCGAGACTGAAGCGGGTTCCAGAGAGCGCGGCTGTGCGGTCTGTGAATATGTGCAGGTTGAAATCATCCCGGAGATCGGGCATGAGCACGGCATCCATGATGAAACGTGGAAATATGACAAAACCCAGCACTGGCAGGAATGCTCCTGCGGTGAAAAGCTGAATGTGGCAAACCATACCTACGGCGATTGGAAAGTAACCAAAGAGGCCACCGAGACTGAAGCGGGTTCCAGAGAGCGCGGCTGTGCGGTCTGTGAATATGTGCAGACTGAAGCCATCCCTGCAACGGAAACCGGAGAGCCAACCGATTCGACTGATCCGACCGATTCATCCGATTCGCAGGGTCAGCAGGATCCTTCCGGCGACACCAGCAGCCCCCAGACCGGGGACAGCAGCAACATGATGCTGTGGATCAGCCTGATGCTGGCCTCCTGCGGCGGCGTGCTGGAAATGCTGCTTTACAGGCGGAAAAAGGCGGCGGCCGGGAAATAAGGCTGAGTAATAAACAAAACCGGCAAAAGCGCCTGCGGGCGGGCTTCGTGCAAAATCCACAGCCCGCCCCGGCGCAGCCGGTATCCTTTTCAAGAAGGAATATCCCTTCTATCCTTTGGTATGCACCAAAGGATAAGCAATCTTATTTGACAAGGAGGAGAAACCAAATGCAAGCAAAAAAGAAACTGACGGCGTTGCTGCTTTCCCTGTGCATGGTGTTGGGAATGCTGCCCATGACCGCTTTTGCGGCGGGTGCGCCGGCTGCTCCGGGAGATTTAAAGCGGGAGTGGACAAACAGCGGTTTGAAAGTCAGCTGGAGCCAGCCGGAACCCATCGGAGAGCTGGAGATCTTTGAGTATGAAGTGTCCCTTTTCGTCGATGAGAATCTAAAGGAGAAAGAAACGGTTCGCCAGGCTACTGACTATACCTTTAAAACGTTTGGGGATTTAACAGAACCCACAAACTTTCGCGTGGAGGTGAAAGCGCGGGAGGCTATTTCCGGCACCGGCGATCGGGGCAATCCGGCGAGCTTTGATGTGACGGAATGGACTGAGTGGAGCAGCGCGAGCAAAGAGACATTCGTTGAAGACGACTCACCTAAAGTCAACACGGAGATCATTAAGCATTATACGGGAGTTGTAGATGTGGCTTTGCCCGGCAGCGACCAGAAGCTATACAAGGAGGGCATAGAAGCTGCAGATGATGCTGATATAGAAGCCATAATGGATCTGCTCTATGCCTATTTCGAGGAGAATAAGGCAACGGTTCCTGAGCTGGCGGATGTCGCAAAAGCAGACCTGACGACGGAAATGGTTTTGACCAGGATCGAATCGTCGAGAACAGTAGGGTCTATAAACACTGAGGGAAGACCTGTGGTAGTGGTACATGAGGTGGTGGATAAATATTACGATCTCAGGCTGGTATACAAAGAGCAGCACGAGCATGTCTGGGCGGAAGACTGGACCAGCGACGGCACACATCACTGGAAAGCCTGCACGGCAGAGGGCTGCGCCGAAAAAGACCAGTACGGAGTGCATCAGATAGCAAACGGGGTTTGTACGGTGTGCAAGGCTGAAGTAGAAACATCCGGGGTACAGACGTATGCGGTAAAGGTGAACGGCGTCACCGTCACCAGCGCCAACGCCAGCGACATTCTGGGTGATGCCGACGGTGACGGCGCCACGGCGTACTATGATCCGGCGGCCAACACCTTGACACTGGATAACGCCCAGCTGACATCCAGCGGCTTCGGCGCTGTATGGGCGCAGGAAGAGAACTTTACCCTTGTGCTGAAAGGTGAGAATCAGATTACCGGAGAAGGGGACTTCCCTCACTCCGCGGTTTATTCCCACGGGGCTATGACGGTCAAAGGAAACGGAAGCCTGACCACCAGCGGCACCTATTTCGGCCTGTTTGGCAACAATACCATTACCATTGAAGACGGGGCGTCTGTAGATCTTACCGTTGACTTTTCCAGCGACGAGCAGGATCAGCCATATGCCGCAGTCAGAGCAATCGGCGGACTGACGGTGGACGGCGCGACGCTGAATGCGAAGAACAATGCAACTCAGGATGCCAGTTTCGGCACTCCGGGCATTAATACTGACCTTACGGCGATTAACGGAGCGAAGGTGAATATTTCTTCCGTAAACGATCACGGCATCTGCGGTGATGTCATCGTCAGCGGAGCCGGAACCGTAGTAAATGCCTCTTCTGCAAGCGGCGAGCACTATGGTATCTTTGCTGGCCAGGAAGATATCTTTGGTGAATTGGGCGGCGATCAGAAGGGGATCTTCACCATCTCCGACGGAGCGGTTGTCACTGCCAGCGGCGGAAAGGGCGCCATGCGCTGGAAACCTGACTTATCTGGCTACACCGATCCTGTTGTAGCGGCCGGTGATTCTGCTGCGGCTGAGGAAATTATTGGCGATCCTGCCGGCACAGAGTATCAGAACGAAAAATATGTGCAGGTTCGTTCCTCTTTGGAGCCGGTTGAACCCACTGAGCCAACGGATCCTACTGACCCGACCACTCCTACCGACCCGACTGAGCCAACCGATCCAGCCAAGCCCGAACAGCAGGGCAAGCCTTCTGGGCAAACAGAAAGCCCACAGACCGGGGACAGCAGCGATATGGCGCTGTGGATCAGCCTGATGATGGTTTCCTGCGGCGGATTGCTGGGGATGCTGTTCTACAAACGGAAAAAAACAGCGGCCGGGAAATAAGGCTTAAAGATAAAACAAAACCGGCAAAAGCGCCTGCGGGCGGGCTTCATGCAAATCCCGCAGCCCGCCCCGGTGTAGCCAGCGTTGTTTTGCAGAAGGGATATCCCTTCTTTATGCTTTGGTCTTCACCAAAGCATAAAGAACTTTAACTGCGGCAAAGAAGGTTATTCGTTCCGCCCTGGCTGCCTGAACCGACGCACCGGGGAACGGATGGCATAGAAATATAGAGAAAAAGGCGGTGATACCCTAAAGAGAATCATCAAACCGTTTATTCACATGAATTTTATCTTGAAAGGAGAAAAATCAGTTATGAAATTGAAGCGAAAACTGCTTGCAGGACTGCTGACGCTTTGTATGGCTGTTGGAATGGCTGTGCCGGCGTTTGCGGCGAACGGCCCCTCGTTCGGGGACTACAGTTCTGCATACCTCAGGCTCGGTAATTCGGAGGATGGGTATCAGACGCTCTTTGCCAACAGCGGCCAGATTGACGATGTATCAGGTGCTGTTTATGATAAGGCGAGCAACACCGTTACCCTGACCAACTACAACAACCCGACCAATATCCTTGTCGCCAACGAGATGGGTGATGACCTGAAGCTTAAGCTGGTAGGTGACAACCACCTCTCCTCGCTGGTGGTATACGGTTTCGGCTGGGGCGGCAACCTGGAGATTATTGGAGACGGCTCCCTGACCATCAATGAGAACAAAACCTCCAGCGCCGCTATTGCGTTTATGGCGGAGGGAACACAAGGCTCGCTCAAAGTTGGTTCGGAGGCTACTGTGACGGCGTATAAAATGCCCGATGCTCCGCATATGGCGACTTATTCGGCACAGTTTATCTCAACAACGTCTAAATCTATCCCGTTCACAGGAAATTTTGAAACAAAGCTTGCTCTGACAGCTGATTCCGGCGTGGAATTGGAATATGAGCAGACAGAAACAGTCATTACAGAAGCCCCGTATGAGTCCAGGACATGGCAGGTTGCCACCAAAGGAAATGATGGCAGGCTGTACGGCGTTTACTTTTTTGAAGCTGATGAAACTATAGGTTCGCAAGGTCAAACCGATATTGCCGAACTGGTGAAAGTTAACGATCTTCCAAGCGGAAACGAATATCTCGCACTTGAAGTTAAAATAATCCAGGGAAGCACCGAGTGGCCGGCGGAATATACAAAGGATGCTGACGGAAAAACTATTGAGGCAAAAATTGACAGGCCGGAAACCATGAAAGTTCTCAAAAAAGGCGAAGAAACTTTTTATTGGGGCACAGGCAATATAAAATATGATGAAGAAGGAGAAGGTACGCCTTATTACACCTTATATAAGGCAATTGACAAGGTGGAACTGCCGGATACGTATTCCGATGCAAGGTACGAGACAAATGTTGTAACCCCCGTAGATGGCATGGAAGATATTACCGCAGATCAGGAAGACTATCCGGAGGGATATAAGACAGTCATTGAGAAGACCGGCATGTATAGCTACTACTGCACCAATGATGTGATCAAAGTATCCCCGTCCGGGACTTCTACCGATCCGGGCACTGATCCTGGAACAAAACCTGGTGAGGATACTGGCGCCAAAGATCTGACTGCTTCCGAAACCGGCGTTTCCATCTCCCTGACCGACGGTGTGCCAGAGGGTGCGGAGCTTTTTGCTGACACCATCGCGCAGGAAAGCGTGCTGGGAAGCCGTCCGGAACTGAAAGAAGAACTGCCGGGCCTGCTGTCCATTTACGACATCAGCGTTAGAAAAGACGGTAAAGCTCTGGAAATCAAGGACAACCCCATGACGGTCAAAATCCCGATGAACGACCACCTGAAGGGCTACAAATACTATCAGGCGGTATATCTGGGTGACCCGCTGGAACGCTTTGATGCAGTGGTGGAAGGAGACTTCCTGGTATTTGAGACTACCCATCTGAGCCAGTATGCTATCCTTGGTTCCAACACACCGTTTGAAACCAGCGAACAGCCCACCGACCCTACCACTCCTACAGACCCCACTGACCCAGCCAACCCCGAACAGCCGGGCAAGCCTTCTGAGCAAACAGAAAGCCCCCAGACCGGAGACAGCAGCAATATGATGCTGTGGATTGGTCTAATGTTGGCCTCCTGCGGCGGTGTTATAGGTATGGCGGTTTACAGCAAAAGAAAAAAACTGCATGCTAAATAACAGATGATTGAGATTTCATCTCATTGACAACATCAGTTACAGGCGGTGACGGCTTAAAAACCGCCACCGTCTTTTTTGTGCTAATTTAAGCGATGGAACTATTAACAATGAAAAAAATTATAATTGTGGCGGTATGCCTGATAATTGCGGCTTTGTCTATTTATAAAATTTCAGGGTATTTGCTGGAAATGCTGGAAAGCCAAAATTTGAACGATTCACTTACGAAGGAAGCAGTAATGAAACTTCCGCAGGACGCTGAAAGCAACCAGTCGGAACAAGAATCTGTACAGGAAACTGCGCCGATCATAGTAGATTTTGAGGTTTTACAGACAGAAAACAAGGACATCATCGCATGGCTGCACTGCCCCGATACCAAGATAAACTATCCGGTGGCGCAGAGCGAGGATAACAGCTACTACCTTCGTCGCCTGCTGGACGGCTCTTGGAACACGGCAGGGACCATTTTTATGGACTACCGCAACAGCGCAGATTTTTCAGACCGGCATACTGTGATTTACGGACATAATATGAAGAATGATACAACGATTTCGTTGTATATTAGCCGTGAGGGGCTCAAAGGCCCTTGGTAAATCGTCTATTAACAGTATATCCGATTAGTTTTATTGTGTCCACAAGTATTACGCAGATATACTGCCGAAAAATTTTCTAACTAATTACAGTTGCACCACAATCAATTAAAAATATGCTATAATTATATTAGAAGGTAATTTTACATAATTATTTTTTTGAATTAAGTCATCTCGAGTTGTTGGGATGGCTTTTTCTTTTTCCCCAAAAAAAGAAATTAAGAAAGTCAGTTTAATTTATCGGTGAAAGGAAGGTGAAAGGCAAAGCGAGCTAAAACAGAACAGGAACTCTATATGGTTATTTTTGTTGCCGGGTTGATTCTCTTATTGAGAAAGAGAGGCATAGTACCGACTGTTGGGGCAGTCAAAACAGCAGCACCAAGCTGTAAAAAGGTGTGATTTATCTTTAACAAAAATAACTATTAGGGGGTGAAATCTGTGTCCAGAAACGGAAGCATACGCTACCAAATTGAAAAGACTTTAAAATTACTGTGCAGGTTTGGTGAATCAAGGCACGAAGCCAAAAAAGCTCACACTGCCTGCAGGTACATTTATTCTTTTAACACAATGAAAACATACATAAGACAACTTAACTATATGGTTGACTGGGCTAAAGAAAACGGTATTAAACTTAAAAGTATTGATGATATTAAGCTTCACGGAGATGAATGGCTACAATGGTCTGTTAATAAAAAGTTCTCATCGTGGACTGTTTCTGTAAGACGCTCTGCATTATGCAAGCTTTGCGAAGTCCCGTATTCATATTTCAAAACAAAAATCCCGCCTAAAAAGAGGCAGGATGTTAAGCGTTCAAGGGATATGTCAAAGAGTTTGAAATATTTCAGCGAGTCAAAAAATATTGAGCAGGTAACCTTTTGCAGATGCACGGGACTGAGGCTCAGTGAACTTAAGCTGATAAGGGGCTCAGACCTTTATTTTGACGAATTCGGCCATCCTTGGTTAACAGTTACAAGAGGAACAAAAGGCGGCAGAAAACGCCATACAAAGCTTTACGGAAGCCCTGAGGAGATAGAGATATGTATCAGCCTATGCAAGAAAGCAAAAGGCGAAAAAGTATTTCCGAATGTAAAAGAAAGAGCAAACACACACGGTTACAGAGCACAGTATTGCCAAAGGGTATATGAGGCCGAGAAACGCGATTTAAGCACACTTTCACACTCGGAAAAGGTCTTTTGCAGGAAAGACAAAAAAGGCATTGTTTATGACAAGCAGGCGCTTCTGATATGTTCTTCTATGCTCGGTCACAACAGATACGATGTGTGTGCATTATCTTACTTATATAACCAAGAGTGAGTGCCACCAGTTTTTTTATTTTTTTGCTATAATTACTTTAGAGACACAAATTACATTGTGAATATTAATCTCATATATTATATATTTTTTTACTTATTGACTGTAACTTTAATTGTATAAAGCATTAATTGTAAACTTTTTGTGAACATAGTTCATAGATGCTTTATTGTGCCTTAATGGTTTTAAAATTTGCTATAATTACTTTAGAAGTTATTTTTTTAATGCTTTTTAGAGTTATTTTAGTAGCTACGAAATACTCTTATTTTATATTTAAAGTTAATTGTAAATTAGGATAGTTATGAGATAGTTATTTAATTATAATAACTGTTCTTTTTTTACTTTGAAAGGAGGAATTTTATGTAAATTAAAACAAACATAAAATAACAAAGTACAAATTACAAAAGAAAGGAATTTAAATGATGATAACACTGTATTTTGAAAAAGTAAAAGAAGGAAGACTCTCAAACACATTCACGACAGATACATATTACGATGAAAGTGTGTATCTGAAAGAGAAGTCGGAAGATTCATATATCAGCATACTTGATGAAAAGGACTTTGTTAAGCAACAGGCATATGCTTATTTCATAAAGAACGATTATATCGCAATAGACAAGTGGTATGTAAATCGTTTTGATGAAGCAACAAGCGACGGCCTTATTATTGACATAGAAGTCGATTTTGCTGCAATGTTCAGAGATAATCTCGGATTGTACGACGAATGCCGTGAATGCTTTGATATGACTATGAGAAAAGTGTATGACTCAATATTCAGAAAATACACTGATTGAGTAATCGATAAAGTTATTTTTCTTTAATTAAAACAAGGCGGCACACCTAACAGTGTGCCGCGCTTATGAAAAAATTGTAAATTCTTTAAATTTCTTTGTCACTTTTTTTAAATTTGCACTATATTATATTGTGGGATATTTTAACCTAAAAAAAGAAAAGTGTCGAAATACCCATAATCAAAAATTTTTTAGTGTTTTTGAAAAATTTTTTTGTCACTTTTTTTGAAAATGCACTATATTATATTGTAGGGGTTTTTTAACC